>Ga0257122_1002755_pt1 | contig 10722 bp, 10 predicted proteins | sample SI106_120metaG_FD_190146 | JGI IMG/M metagenome (GOLD analysis project Ga0257122, IMG submission 190146) | Marine microbial communities from Saanich Inlet, British Columbia, Canada - SI106_120 | ecosystem: Environmental > Aquatic > Marine > Inlet | place: Canada: British Columbia | collected... | reverse complement strand
GCAGTCTTGTTCATTCTCACGCTGACCATTCAGTCGAGTTTTGTTATGGGTCTCGGTGAACCTTTTGCGCTTGTGAGTCTCCCTGTCATCCTAGGCACCCTCGTCTTGCATCGTGGCTCCGTCTACCATGGCATTGCCTGGTTCACCTTGGTCGCACTTCTTCAGTGGGTCTTCGGTTTCTCGCTGTTCACCTTTTGGATTTATCCCGTTCTGGCCGTCGTCGGGTATTTCCTCGTGAAACGCCTCTTCACGACGCGATCGACCTATGCCTACGCTGGGCTTTTGATCGTACTTTTAACGCTGGCGCATACACTTCAATGGCTTGCAAATTGGCAAATTGAGCTAAGTGACTGGTTACTCACCGTGCTCTTTGCATTACCACTTGGGTACCTTGCCATTCTGAGTGCACGCGCCATCGAAACATTCTTCGCTCAATTTCTCTACCAACGATCATGAATGTTCCAAAACGAAAATCTCTCTTTCCAGTTCAACACACTGGGGACCTCGATCAACTCCCGCAATATCAGGATGAGGTTTTTGTCGAACGTGCCTTTGGTCGCACTGGGCACCAGGAAGAATCAACGAGCCATTTCGTTGGGTCGACCATCCCAAAGCGCAGATTCCTCGGCGCCATTATTGGACTTATTTTTGTATTCCTTGTCTTTACGGCAAAAACCAGTGCGCTTCAGCTCGTGCAAGGTGAGGAACTACGTGCGCAGGCCGAACGAAATCGTATGTATCCGGTTACGCTTCCTGCTCAACGCGGTATTCTCTACGATCGTAACGGCATCATTCTTGCGGAGAATGAGTCGACCTTTCACGTCATTGCCAGTTTAGAGACTTTGCCAACGGATACGGAAGAACAGAGCAATCTGCTCTACACATTTTCCGCACAATACAATATCGACATCGATGAGGTCTTTTACGCGGTTGAAAATGCGCCTGCAGGTGAGTTCGTTCTCGCCGAGCTTGATCACGAACGAGCGATGCGCTTCTTGGCAGAATCAACGGGCACCGAATTACGACTTGAATCAACAAGCAAACGCCGCTACATCACCGACCAAATTCCAACGCTTTCACATGTCCTCGGTTACACCGCGACGCTGAACCCGGACGAGTACGTGGCAAATAAAGCGGACGGTTATCGACCATTCGATCAAATCGGAAAGATTGGCGTTGAAGCTCAGTACGAAACCGAGCTGCGTGGCAGTTTTGGAGAGGAGCTTTACGAGGTGGATGCCTATGGAGACTTAGAACGGGCCTATTCACGCACCGAGCCAATTGACGGAGAAAACATCACCCTCACCATTGATGCCGCTCTGCAGTCCTACGTCGAAGAAGTGCTGGCTGCGCGACTTGCTGGAACACCTGCAACGAAAGCGTCTGTGATTATTATGGATCCAGAAAATGGAGAAGTGCTTACCCTGGTTTCTTATCCTGGGTACGACGCGAACCCTTTCGTGACCGGTATTGACGAGGATTCTTATCGCGCCTTACTTGAAAACGAGGCGAATCCGCTCTTTCCACGTGCCTACGTGGGTGAGTTCCCGTCAGGATCCACCATCAAGCCAACCTACGGAGCGGCAGGACTCATTGAAGGCATTATCACACCTAGCACGAGCTTTCTTTCGAGCGGTGGTGTTGCCATTGGTCCGTGGTTCTTCCCAGATTGGCGAGCAGGTGGACACGGCGTGACGAATATCTATCACGCAATTGCCGATTCGGTGAACACATATTTCTACCTGATCGGTGGTGGAAACGAACAGTTCGAGGGAATGGGGATCGCAAAACTGATGGAGTATTCAGTACGTTTTGGACTTGGAATTGAAACAGGTATTGACCTTCCGGGAGAGGCTGACGGATTCCTTCCGAGCAAGCAATGGAAGTTAGAGACCATTGGTGAGCAGTGGTACATTGGGGACACGTACAATACGTCGATCGGGCAGGGGTATATGCTCGTCACACCATTGCAAATGGCACGTAATACAGCAATTTTCGCGAATGGAGGAACGCTCGTTACGCCGCACCTGGTACTAGGGGATGATCAGCCTACAGAGGAGGTCGCTGACGAAGACGTCATCACCATCTTACAAACGGCCATGCGCCGTACGGTGACGCAGGGGTCAGCCTCTTATTTGCAAGGTGTTCCCGTCGAAGTGGCAGGGAAGACCGGAACAGCACAATGGTCCAGCACGAACCCTGATCACTCGTGGTTCACGGGGTTTGCTCCGTACGAGGATCCAGAGCTAGTTATTACGGTATTGGTAGAGGAGGGTGGTGACCGCGGGTTAGCGATTCCAGTGACGTATGACATTCTTTCCTGGTGGTTTGCTGGACGGTAAAATCAGAAACCCCACTTAGTGCCTAAGCACTAAGTGGGGTTTTACAATGACTTTACGATCCGTCAACCTTAGCCAAGTAATAAAACGCGAGTGCTTACCACTAAGTGGTTAAGCACTAAGTGGCTCATGGATATACATTACGAGAATGGCATCTCTAACTCAGCTCCTCAATCACCAACCTCGTCCCATCCTGCACATGTTTGAAACGATCCGCATGCAGCTTCACTCCTCCATACCAACGTGTAACAACAATCACAACGTTGACCATATTCGCTTTGCGCAACTGGCGCAGGATAATCATTCCTGCTCCCGTTTCGCCATCATCACTCTTACGCTCAATCACCTGACCATTTATCGCAATACGGGCTGCATAGCTATTATGCGTGGCTTTTGCGTATTTCTTGTCCTTTTTTACACGTTCGAGGAACTTTTTTATATCGTCGACGCCCTCAACCGCTCCGCCTGTGACACTATATTTTGAACCACGATCAACAATACATAGGTGCAATTGCACCCACTCTTTACGAGGGATTTTCTCGTTCGAGAAAAAAAATGCGCTCTGATCTGTATTCATATGTATTCGGCCTCATTTTAACACGACTTATACGCGTATTTTGGTTGACGGACGTGATAGATACCGCTATGCTACTTCCATAACCCGCCGGAAGGCGGAAATTTATTCTTATACCCGTCTCACGCAACGTCGTGAGCTTTTGTCCTATGAACCAAGAAGTCTATTACGTCACCGCCGAAGGGCTTGAAGGGCTCGCTGTTGAGCTCGAAGAGCGCTCAAAAGTGACCCGAAAACAAATCGCCGATGATATCGGTACCGCGAAGGATCAGGGCGATCTTTCCGAAAACTTTGAATACCAGGACGCCAAAGAGCGTCAGGCCAAGAACGAAGCTCGCATTATCCACCTACGCGACATTATGGCGCGTGCTGTTGTGATGCAAAAAGGGGGGACCGATGTTATTTCCATGGGAAGCACGTTTATTGTTAAAATGGGTGAAATGGAACGAACATTTATGCTTGTTGGAGCAACGGAAAGCGACCCCATGGCAGGGCGCATTAGTCATGAATCACCCCTTGGAAAGGCCTTCCTCGGGAAAAAGCCAGGAGATTCAGTAGAAATCGAGGTGCCATCTGGTACAATGACGTACGAGATCGTTAAGATCACTGAATAGTTATTTAGGAGGCTATGAAGCTCACAAAACATCGAAAATGGCTCTTGTACGGTGCGTTGACTGGATTTGTGGTTTACCTTATCGGATTCGCTTTCGAGCCAGAAGCTCTACGATTCCTTTACCTCCCGATGTATGCAACTTTTGTCTCTTGGGTTGCGAGTTGTCGCGCAAATGAACTTCTCTTTTTCTGCAACGAAGGAGTCGGGGAGTCATACAGGTTCATCTTGATCTTATCTCAAGTCCTAAGCTATGCCCTGGTCGGCTACGGCGCCAGCAAACTGCACAGCCTCTACCTAAAAAAGCGAGGTAAGTAACTTCGCACTTCGATCTACCAACTACGTTCTACACTATGATCCCAGAAGAAATCGCACGTCTCGAACGTCGAAAAGCGCTCGCAGACCTGAACATTAACCCATACCCAGCAGAATCTCATCGTAGCCACATGGCCAGCGATGTTTTGGCACATTTTAAAGATTTAGACGCGTCCCAAGAACAAGCAACCGTTGCTGGGCGTATTACCATCATCCGAAAGCACGGTGGGCTAACCTTCCTACGCTTCATCGATGCGAGTGGAGAAATCCAGATCGTCCTTCAGCGGGACGACGTTGGTGTTGAGTCGTACGAGCTTTTCCACAAGCATGCTGACATGGGTGACTTCTTCGAGTTCACCGGGCCAGTGATGACCACACGCAATGGGGAAAAGAGCCTTCGCGCACAGCAATTTACCTGGCTCTCAAAAACCCTGGCACCTCTTCCAGAGAAGTTCCACGGTCTTACAGATACGGAAAAGCGGTACCGACACCGTTACCTAGATTTCCTTTCAAATCCATCGTCCTTAGAGCTCGCAAAGTCTCGATCACGCATGGTTGCAGCGATTCGATCTTTCCTTGCCGAAGAAGGCTTTGACGAGGTTGAAACACCGATCTTGGTACCAATTGCCAGTGGTGGGGCAGCAAAGCCGTTCACAACGCATCACAATGCCTTACACGCAGACTTATTCCTCCGTGTTGCGCCAGAATTGTATTTGAAACGCCTTTTGGTGGGTGGAATGGAAAAGGTGTACGAATTTGCAAAATGCTTCCGCAACGAAGGCATCAGCCCGCAACACAATCCAGAATTTACGCAGATCGAGCTGTACTGGGCTTATGCAACCAAGGAAGACTTGATGGACCACTTTGAACGCATGTTGCCACGTGTTGCCACAGCGGTGACCGGTGGAACTAAGGTCGAACTAGAAGGGGAAGAGATCAACTTCGCAGGCCCATATGCACGTCTCACTTTCCACGATGCCATTTTTGGTGAAACGGGAATCGACATCGATGCGCACAAGGACGAGCAGGAATTGCGAGAAGTCATGATTGAACATGGCATTCAGGAAGCGGATCGTATTATTGGCTATGGTGAGCTTGTTGACACGCTCTACAAGAAGACCGTACGTCCAAAACTCATCCAACCAACATTCGTGACCAACTATCCAGCGGCCATGAAGCCACTTGCGAAGAAGGACGATGAAAATCCTTTCTACAGCGCCAGCGTGCAGCTTTTGATCAACGGGTCAGAAGTTGTGAATGCCTTTAACGAGCTCAATGATCCACAGGAACAGAAAGAGCGTTTCGAGGAACAACAGGAGCTTAGCGATCGTGGGAGTGACGAAGCCTTCGCCGTTGACCACGAGTATGTAAAAGCCCTCACGCATGGAATGCCACCAGCCGCAGGATACGGAATCGGTATCGATCGTCTTGCCATGATGTTGACCGGTCAGTCATCGATTAAAGAGGTGATCCTCTTTCCAACGTTGAAGCCAGAAGCACTCGAAACACCGTCGGAAGAGGCCGATCAGATGCAGGTAACCGAATAATTATGAATGTTACGGTTTTTGGCGTCTTCGACCTTCTTCACGAAGGGCATCAGGTTTTCTTGCAACAGGCAGCGGCGATCGGAGACACGCTCACAGTGATTACACCACTCGATGCAACGGTAGAACAGCTCAAAGGACAGCTCCCAGAACAAGACTTTGCCACACGTAAATCTCAACTGGAGGCAGTGAACGCAGTAACCACGGTCCTCGCAGGTGACACCCATCTTGGTAGCTATCAATCACTTCGCAAAGCCAATCCGGACCTCATCTACCTCGGATACGATCAACGCGACCTTGAAGAGAGCTTGCGAGACTTCTTGCAAGAAGAACAGCTCGACATCCCGATCAAGATCGGCATCAGTCACGATCCTGACCGCTATAAAACATCCATACTACGACAACAGCTATGATTGACGTAAAAGCCCTACGCGAGAATCCTCAGCCCTTCCGCGAGGCCGCGCAATTAAAAAATAAGGACATCGATTTTGATCGTATTCTTGAGCTCGACAAGCAAAACCGTACGTTACAACAAGAGTTTGAGGACATTGCCGCACAGAAAAATGCTGCATCGAAGGAGATTTCTAATGCAGAAGGGGAAGACCGTGCGAACCTTATTGCAGAGATGCAAGAAATCGGAAAAAAAGGAGACATCTTAAAAGACCAACTCGTACCGATTCAGGATGAGCTGCAAGAAATGCTTGCACGCATTCCGAATCTCATGACCGACGACGTACCAGTGGGGAAGGACGATACAGAGAACGTAGAGATGCGAAAGCATGGTGATATTCCTGCCTTCGACTTCGAACCAAAGGACCATATTGAGCTTGGTATTTTGCACAATATGATCGATACGGAAAAAGCAGCCCAGGTTTCTGGTGCGCGATTCGCGTATATCAAAAACGGTGCAGCGCACTTGCAGCTGGCGATCATGCAATTCGTTGTTGCAACCGTCACGAACGAAGCAATTTTGAAAGAGATTATCACCGATGCTGGGCTCGACGTACCATCAACACCATTCCAATTCGTATTTCCTCCGATGATGATCAAGCCTGAACCGTATCGACGCATGGCGCGATTGAGCGAAGAGGTTGAGGCAGAACGATACTATTTGGAGGCCGATAATATGTACCTTATTGGGAGCGCAGAACACACGCTAGGACCACTGCATATGGACGAATTGCTCAAGAAGGAAGATTTGCCGATTCGCTACCTTGGCTATAGCTCAGCCTTTCGACGAGAGGCTGGTTCTTACGGAAAGGATACGCGCGGAATCATCCGACAACATCAGTTCGACAAGCTCGAATTTGAAACATTTACCGACCAGGAAAGCTCGGTCGATGAACAAAACTTCCTCGTTGCTATTCAGGAATACTTGGTACGCAAACTGGAGATTCCATATCGCGCCGTCATGGTCTGCACGGGGGATATTGGAACACCGGATGCACGCCAAATCGACATCGAATGCTGGATCCCCACACAAAAGACATATAGAGAAACGCATTCAGCCGACCTCATGACCGACTACCAGTCGCGACGGCTAAATACGCGCTACAAGGACAGCGAGGGAACGGTTAAGCTCGTGCATATGAACGATGCAACCGCATTTGCCATTGGACGTATCCTTGTCGCTCTTATCGAGAATCATCAGAAAGTGGATGGAAGTATTCACATTCCTGAAGCACTCATGCCGTATATGGCAGGGCTCACCACATTGACCCCGAAAAAATGATCCCATCAATCGACCGTACCTGGGTTGAATTAGATCGATCCGCTACTGCGCATAATACGCAGAAACTCGCGACACTCATTCAGCAGGGTGCCGGTCATTGTGCCATTGTAAAATCGAATGCCTACGGACATGGATTGGAGCAAATGACCGCGCTCTTGTCCGAATCAGGTATTCGATTTTTTGGTGTGGATAGTTTGGATGAGGCTATCGCTGTGCGAAAGATCGCACCAGAGTCTGAGATTATCATCCTAGGTTATACGCCCTCCGAGCGCTTTAACGAACTGTTACGCGTCGATGCTATTCAAACGATCACAAATGAAGATCAACTCGGCGAGCTGAACGACATTGCACAAAAGGCGCAAGGGAAGGGACGCATTAGTCTAAAACTCGAAACGGGTACGCAGCGACAAGGTATTGCCAAGGCACAGCTTCCACGCATACTCATGACGATTCGTCAGAAGACGTTTATCGAGTTTACTAGTGTCCACTCACATTTCAGCGATTCAGAATCTCCAAAAGGCGAGGGCTTCACACACGATCAATTCAACCGTTTTGCCGAGCTCTTTAAGACAATCCGTGAAAAAGGATTCACTCCAAACTACATCCACATCAGTTCTTCTGCCGCAACGACGCTCTTTCCCGAACTTCAAGGGAATGTCGTTCGTTTTGGCATTATGAATTACGGTCTGTGGCCATCAGTGGATGTAAAGCGTCGGAATCAAATCTCGCCACGCGGTATTGAATTGCAACCCGTTCTTAGTTGGAGGACGCGTGTCGTACAAGTAAAGGACATCGCGTCTGGCATCCCGGTTGGCTACGGACGCAGCTTCATAAGCGACCGTCCCATGCGCATCGCAGTTCTCCCCGTTGGCTATTATGACGGTTACCGTCGTACGTATCGCGACAACGCCGAGGTGCTCATCCATGGTCATCGCTGTCGTGTACTGGGTGGTATTTGCATGAATATGATGATGGTTGATGTTTCCCAAATCCCCCAAGTAAAGCGAGACGACGTCGTGACGCTCGTTGGTCGTGATGGCATGCATATGATTACCGCCGATGACTTAGCGGGGTGGGGGAAGACGATCAATTACGAGGTGGTAACGCAGATCAGTCCACATCTACCTAGACATATCGTGTGAAAAGACGAAATTTCTTAAAACACCAAAGCGCAAAGCAATATAAGCGCCGACGGTTCAATAACCCTTATTTCACGTACCGTAATGCAGTGCCACGTTCTGTTTTTATTGTGACGCTCCTTGCAATCTTCCTTCCAGCGGTTCTTCTCCTTTGGATCTTTCTTTCCCCTTCGTGGCGAATCCAGGATATACAGGTAATTGGCCTCACCACGATTTCGCTTGAACGCGTAACGGACCTTGTTGAAGAAGACATCCGTGGGGATCGATTTTTTATCTTTCCGAAGAGTCACCGACTTTTCCTACAAGACGAATTACTCATCCTGCACCTGAAACAAGAATTCGACTTTACCGAGGTGTCGCTCGAAACAAAAAAGCAGCAAATCCTCATTACCGTCGAAGAAACGGTTTCAGAACTCGTCTTTGTTCAAGGGGAAACAGCATCGCTCATGATGCTCGATGGCAGCGTAAACCGCCCGCTGACGGACGACGAACAACAAGAGGTCTCACAAAGGACTGGACTTAACTTCGCAGCAAGTATTCAAGAAACCGATACGAAAGTTTTGCAACCAACGGCCCCCGTTCTCGTTTTAAGGAATAGAGGTGAAGGTGAGGTCGTGGAAACATTCAGCTCGATTGAGCCCACCTTTTTTATCGCTCTAGACACCGCTCTGCGCGCAAGATTGATAGAACCCTATTATTACGAATTAGACGCCGCACAAACGACCTGGGTACGTGTAAAGACGACACAAGGAACAGATCTGCTCTTTGATGGCCGCGAGGATATTTACGCGCAGCTTGATGTACTCGACATCGTCATCGACGAGTATCAACAAAATATTACCGAATCGGAGTACATCGATCTTCGCTTTGGCAATCGTGTGTACGTGAAATAGTTTAAATCAGACCTCGGTGCAACCGGGGTTTTGTTTTTCGTTAAATTATGCCATTCTGGAAGGGCACAAAGGAGGTGCCCATGACATTGGTCATTACGACGATCAGTCCCAAGCGAAAAACGCGAAGAACCAGGACCATCACAATCGAAATTCCCGAAGGTGTTGGTCGTCACTTCTTCACTATTCGCATCAACGGTCGTATCCCGCGAAGGAAGCCGCACAACATTTCTGACGCCACCTGGAGCGCCATGAGAGAAGTTCATCGCAAGCTGAATGTGAGACATGGCCACATCATCCAAGTCGACTCGATTCGCTAGCCCAACAACGCCTCAACGCATGGGAAACAATGCATGCAAACCCTCTGCCATCCTGCTTCAAGGGTGGCTTTCCTCTTCAAAGGGCAGGGGATGCAGCAAGTAGCAAAAAGTACCGAGGCTTACTTTTGACATCACCACCTCGAGTGAAGACGAGAGGCCCTGGAGGAATCATCTGTGATGAAAACTGTCATCTTTTCACTCGCTTGCCATTTTACGACACTAGGGGATATGTGTACCAAGAAGGGGAAGGGAGTTGGGATTAAGGTGTTAGGTTTTAGGGATTCGTTATTAGATACTGGTCTGCAGATAATATGTTGCTACAGGGAATAAAAAAATAAAATATTCAGCGATGGTCCTCAGGGAACCGATAAACATGAGTTCAAAACAGTACGGGGACACAGGGGCCACAAGAGAATAAGAACGACCACCTATCCCACATCATGGCTCATCTACTGTAGTGTCGCACAATATATCTTATACGACACTACAGGTTAAATGGGACGATATAGGGGTGGTATATTCTACCTATGCGTAATCGCATCTCCTTACTAGACGTCCATATTAGCTTGAATCTACAGAACAAAATTGCAAAAATATTTTTCTCTCTATAGAGGTGAAATTTTCTTCACTCCGCCCACGGCTCGCCTTCACCACCGCCGAAGAGGAAGAGAAGACCATGTTTACCCTCGCCCCTTTCCACCCTCTCCTGCCAGGGGGCCTTGTGTCGTAAAATATGAGAGGTGGCTAAATATATAAAAAGCAAATACTTCACGCCCACTAGAGGCTCTAGACCAAACCTCAGCAATGATAGAGCTCATGCTCTTTCCTAGGGCCATGGATCCTCGCACCCCTTTTGAGCCCACTTCTCTCCCCTAGTCCGTAATATACGTATATGGATTCACAGGGATACCATTCAATCGAACTTCAAAGTGAAGATGGGGCCCGGTAGAGAATCCTGTTGATCCAACGTACCCGATTGTCTGCCCACGTGTCACATACTCACCAGCATTGGCCCCAAAGGCGCTCATATGCGCGTAGAGCGTGGCAAATCCTCCCTCGTGAATAATCATCGTATAGTTTCCGTAAGAGCGCCCTGTGCGCGTCCATGCAACAATTCCTGGGGCAGCAGCACGAATCGGTGTTCCTGTCGGCGCGGCTAAGTCGATTCCTGAGTGTTCAAATAAATGACGGAAAGGATACGTCGGGTCGTGGTAGTACGCCGTAAGAATGGCATCTGGCAATGGGCTTATCATCGTTCC
>Ga0257122_1002752_pt1 | contig 10725 bp, 10 predicted proteins | sample SI106_120metaG_FD_190146 | JGI IMG/M metagenome (GOLD analysis project Ga0257122, IMG submission 190146) | Marine microbial communities from Saanich Inlet, British Columbia, Canada - SI106_120 | ecosystem: Environmental > Aquatic > Marine > Inlet | place: Canada: British Columbia | collected... | reverse complement strand
AAAAAAATGTGTCACCCACATGGCCCGTAACACTTTCTTTAAACATATCATATTCAATGATAGTTAATGCTGTTGTAGAAATCAAAATAAGAACGGAAGCCCAAGCAGCATATCGAACAAGTTCATTTCCGCTATAAAAGTCTTTAAACTTTTGAATAGTATCCGTAACCCAATGAGATGATGGCCCTTTTTCCTCCGCTTCCTCTTCTTCAATTGAAATGGCACTCAGCGCCTCAATCTCTGGGAGTTGGTTTAGCTTATCAAATAGGCTTTTATTAGCATGGATGACACCATCTAATTCATTCGATGATACATCCGAATCCTGTGTATGATCTGGTGAGTGGTCGTCTGTCATTTGGGTTTTTATGAGTTGTCTTGTCTTAAATGGGGCAGATAGTAACAAAAATACTATCAAATTATTTTACAATAAGCAAACAGGAAGTTTAAAAATGATATTCTTGAATTGATTTCACTTCTATTTTCAAATGAGCCCGTCGAATCGCCCTGACAGCTGCTTCAGCACCGGATAAGGTTGTAATTGCCACGATTCCTTTTTGAATACAAGTTCTTCCAATAGATTCTTCATCGTATCTGGCCTGAGCGCCCATGGGTGTATTAATCACCAAATCAATTTCACCATTTTTTATTCCATCTACAATATTGGGACGCCCTTCTCCTACTTTAAAAATGGAATCAACTTGCAATCCATTTTGTCTTAATTCTCTGGCAGTCCCAGATGTTGCCACCAAGTTGAACCCTATTTCATGGAGATCCCTGGCAATTGGAATCACATCCAACTTATCCGAATTATTGACCGAAAGAAACACAGTTCCCTCATTCGGAATCATATTCCCTGCGCTGATGGATGCACGGCGAAAAGATTCACCTAACGAATTTGATATGCCCATGACCTCGCCTGTGGATTTCATTTCAGGACTCAGAAAAATAGATTCTTCTGGAAATTTGTTAAAAGGCAGGACGGCCTCTTTGACTGCCACATGATTTATATCATCCCATGGTTTTAAATTCATATCAGCCAATTTTGAACCCGTGGCAAGTTGAGAAGCAATACGCGCCAAAGGTACATTTGTTGCTTTACTTACAAACGGGACCGTTCGACTGGCTCTTGGGTTTACTTCCAAAACATAAACTTGACCATCCTTATAGGCGAATTGAAGATTGATTAATCCAATAACATTGAGTTCAAGAGCCAATGCTTTTGTGATGCGAATAATCTCACTCATGGCTTCAGTTGTAATTCGATAGGGCGGCAACACACATGCGGAATCACCGGAATGAATCCCCGCTTCTTCAATATGTTGCATCACAGCACCAATATGAACAGACTCACCATCACACAAAGCATCCACATCAAATTCAAAAGCATCTTCTAAAAATTCGTCAATTAAAATTGGATGCCCCTCCGTCACATCTGCATTTCGAGAAATATAATCGATCAATTGTTCTTTGGCATACACGATTTCCATGGCGCGGCCACCCAAAACATAACTGGGGCGAGCTAAAACAGGGAAGCCAATTTTTTCTGCAACAATGACAACTTCATCCAAGGTTCTGCCGGTACCATATTTGGGACAAACAACTTTGAGTTTATCGAGAATGGTTCCAAATTTTTCCCGGTCTTCAGCTAAATCAATATTCTCAGGAGATGTGCCAATAATGGGAACACCAGCATCTGATAATGCTTGGGCAATCTTCAAAGGCGTTTGTCCGCCAAACTGAACCAAGACGCCATCCGGCTTTTCAAACTCAACAATGTTTAATACATCTTCAAAGGTTACCGGTTCAAAATAAAGCCGATCCACAAGATCAAAATCAGTGCTAACCGTTTCCGGATTACAATTCACCATAATCGTTTTATAACCCTGATCTCTCAGCCCAAAAACAGCCTGAACACAGCAATAATCAAATTCGATACCTTGGCCGATCCGATTGGGACCTCCTCCAAGAATAATTACCTTTTTACCGATTAAAGGTTCAATCTCATTTTCTTCATCGTAAGTAGAATAACAATAGGGTGTTTCTGCTTCAAATTCCGCTGCACACGTATCCACCACTTTATAAGATGGAAATACTTTTTCTTTTTGTCGCAATGCTCGGATTTGAGTCTCAGATTTTCCCCAATATCGTCCAATTTGTTTATCAGAAAAACCATTTCGTTTTAATTCGAGTAAATCCAAATCGTTTCGCATCTCTGCCAAAGATTTTATCTGATATAAGAACCAGGGATCTATCCCTGTTATTTTATGAACACTTTCAATGGATTGTCCTTCCAAAAAAGCTTGGCGCACCTTTAACAATCGAAAAGATGTGGCATATCTTAAAGTTGACATATCTAATGATCGTGCTCTATTCAGATCCGGATCCCCTTCCGCCGGCGGTTTAGGTTCTAACCCATCCAATCCTACCTCTAAAGAACGAAATGCTTTTTGCAGGGATTCTCGGAATGTGCGCCCGATAGACATCACTTCCCCCACGCTTTGCATTTGTACGCCTAAGTGTCCTGATGCGGACGGAAATTTTTCAAAATCAAAACGAGGAACTTTTGTAACGATGTAATCGATAGTCGGCTCAAAAGCGGCTAATGTTTTTCCTGTAATATCGTTAGGGAGTTCATCCAAAGTATAGCCAACTGCCAATTTTGCAGCAATTTTCGCTATGGGAAATCCTGTGGCTTTGGATGCTAATGCTGAAGAACGACTCACCCGTGGATTCATTTCTATTACTATCATACGGCCATCTTTAGGATTCACGGCGAATTGAACATTAGAGCCGCCTGTCTCAACGCCAATAGTCCGCAAACATAGGATGGCCCAATTCCGCATCTTTTGATATTCTTTATCTGTTAAAGTCATGGCTGGCGCCACCGTGACAGAATCGCCTGTATGGACACCCATGGGGTCAATATTTTCAATTGAACAAATAATGATGGCATTATCCGCCGTATCTCGAATAACCTCCAATTCAAACTCTTTCCATCCCAGCAATGATTCTTCCATTAACACTTCCGTAATGGGACTGGCATTCAACCCATTTTCGATCAATTCTTGAAATTCATCAAAATTATAAGCCACGGATCCACCGGTTCCACCCATGGTAAAGGATGGCCGAATAATGATGGGGAAATTCATAAAATGTAACTGTGATTCCGCTTCCTTCCAGGAGTGTACAAATCCGCCTTGCGCCGTATCAATTCCAATGGCGTCCATGGCTTCTTTAAAACGTTCCCGATCTTCTGCTTTATCAATAGCGTCCACTTGTGCCCCAATAAGTTGCACATTATATTTTTCTAAAATGCCTAATTTGTGAAGAGCCATGGTGAGATTGAGCGCCGTTTGTCCACCAACAGTTGGGAGAATGGCATCGGGCTTTTCTTTTTGGATAATGGCTTCTACATATTCCGGTATGATGGGTTCAATATAAGTTGCATCCGCTAATTCAGGATCTGTCATAATCGTGGCAGGATTGGAATTAACCAGAATGACGCGATAACCCTCCTCCTTGAGTGCTTGAGTTGCTTGCGTACCAGAATAATCAAATTCACAAGCTTGCCCAATAACAATGGGACCGGCACCGATAATTAAAATGGATTTTATGTCAGTTCGTTTTGGCATTGTTTTAAGTGTTTGAGTGTTAAAGTGTGTAAATGTTCATGTTTCTTAATCAGATGAACATTTACTTTCTCGAACACTTATTCAAAAATTTTATCCTTCAATCCTTTATTCAATTTGTATTTGTAAAAATTCATAGAAATCGTTCCAGCAAATTCATCTTTTTCTGAGTCATACCCAGCCTTTTTTGCAATCGATTCAAAATCTAGAGTGCCATCTGAAGGTCCGCCAAAGGAATGCGGATTCTTTGTTCTCCATTTACTAATACCTTTTATTCCTAATCTAAACTCAGATTTTTCAGGAACGTATATTCCATCAATCTCAGTATAAATGGTTTTAAAAATAAAAATATTTTTTGCATTCAATGAAACATCTACTTGATTTATCGTCCATTGATTCGGATCAATTAATACATCCATTTTAATTTTCAATGAATCGCTTTCATCAATGGATACGGGGATTTTTAATGAATCTTGATTTACTATTCCTGTAATTTTATAATACGAGAGACCATCAAATTCAACTTCAGAAATATTCATCACTGTTTCAAACATTTCAAAATACTCTTTTGGGTTTCCACCCACACCTGTTTTCGGTAAAATTGCGAATCCATCTGCATCAATTTTTATTTTACCGGGTTTTTTATAATACAGTCGAATTTTTTTACGCGGCATCCTAAATCCTGTCATTTTTACCGAAATTTTAATATCCACTCTATAGTCATTTATTTGATCAAATTGATTTATCACCTTTTCTTGGATTTGATCTAAAGTTGGAATTTGTGCCTGTAATCCACCTAAAAATAAAAAAACGATTATTCGTATTCGGTTCATGATTTAATGTCCTTCTGAATAAAAACTCTTGCGGCAATCACAAAAAAGGCTGCAGAATGAATAACCAAAATACTCGTTTTTTTTCCAATGCTTTCCCATGGAATAGGATCTTTGAAAGCATCTAACCACACATCAAAATAATGAACAAATATATAAGGCTCTATTTTGTCAAAAAAATCTAATGGAATTGCAATCACCAAATAACCAATTATGATTAAAAACATCGTTCCAACGATAGGACCAACGCTATTATCCACCATGGCAGAAAACATAAAACAAAGTGTAGCCACCATACACATAACCAAAATTGCTAAAGAAAATCCTAGTATCATTCGAAGCCATGCTTCGCCTTGTTCCAAAATTAATATACCATTATCAATGACAATCAAATCACCTGTTCCCAATACAATACTTCCAATGCCGAGACTCCAGAACGCGCAAAAAATGAGTAGCGATGCTGTGCAGATATAACTGGCTAATAATTTTGAAACCAGTATTTTTAATCGACTCGTAGATCTAATAAGTGTAATTCTAAAAACCCCGTTGGCACCATCTGCCGCTACGGAATCCCCAGCAGCCAGTGTGACCAAAAACGGTATGTGAATCCAAAATGCATTCATGATAATATAAGTGGCAAGCAATGAATTAAAGACGGAACCGACCATAATAAAAGAGCCACCCAGTTGACTCGTATACTCACTATTAATACTGCCACCACCAAGGTTAAATCCCCATAATATAAGTGGCATCAAAATCGAAATACCAATAAAACCGATATAACTACGCCATCGACCGGTAATGACTAAAAGTTCATTATAAATGAGTCCACCCATTATATGATTCTTTCCCGCCCCACCATGGATAAATACAAGTCTTCTAAACTGGTTCTTGGAATGACTGCTGAAACTTTGAGTTCATTTTGAACTAGAAATTGAACCAACCCGGAAATACGATCTTTTTCCAAACTCACCCGTAATGCTTCATCAATTATGTCAACGTGCCCAATCCACTCTAAACTTTTTAACAAATCTTGAGCTTTTTCTAATTGATCAACTAAAACCTCTATCATTACAAACCCTGCATTTGTTAAGATGTCATTCACCTTTCCGTTTGTAATGAGTTTTCCTAAACTGATCATTGCTACATGAGAACACATTTTTTGAACTTCATCTAATAAATGGCTGGAAATAAAAATAGCGATACCTTCGGAAGATAGTTCGCCAATTAAATCTCTTACTTCTTTCATGCCTTGCGGATCTAAGCCATTTGTTGGTTCATCCAATATCAATAGTTTTGGTTTTGATAAAAGTGCCTGCGCAATTCCCAATCTTTGCTTCATTCCCTGAGAATATGTTTTTACTTTATCCTTTCCACGATTCGCTAAACCTGTTCTTTCTAAAACAAATTGGACTCTTGAAAAATCTGTACCATCCATTCGAGCCAACATTTCTATATTAGTCGTTCCAGAAAGATGTTTATAAAAATCGGACTTTTCGATCAATGCGCCCACTTGTCCTAAGGCATCATTTCCCAGAGATTGTACCGATTTCCCCTGAATAAATACTTCGCCCTCATCCGGTGAAATCAAGGCTGTCATCATGCGGATTGTGGTGGATTTTCCACTTCCGTTTGGACCTAGAAATCCATAGACAGCACCCTCAGGAATTTCAAGATTAAGCCCATCAACAGCTTTTCGTGACCCAAATGATTTTGTGAGATTATTCGTCTGTAAAATCATGGTTTCATCATCTCAATAAAACGATTAAAAAGGTATTGGCTATCATGTGGCCCCGGGCTGGATTCCGGGTGATATTGTACAGAGAATGCATTTAATTCATTACAGCGAATGCCAGCATTTGTATTATCATTTAAATTGAGATGGGTGGGTATTACATTTTTTGGGAGCGAATCCAAATCCACAGCAAATCCATGATTTTGACTTGTGATTTCTACTTTTCCCGAATCTATATTTTTGACAGGATGATTTATACCACGATGTCCAAATTTGAGTTTAAATGTTTTAGCACCTAAAGCGAGCGCTAATATTTGATGCCCCAAACAAATGCCAAAGATTGGCTTTTTCCCTAACAAAGATTGAACTGTTTCTATGGCATAAGTAACTGCTGCCGGATCGCCGGGACCATTTGAAAGGAAAACTCCATCCGGATTAAAATTCAAAATCTCATCAGCCGTTATATTTGCGGGGAAAACTGTAACGTCACAACCGTGGTTTTCAAGGAGTCGGAGAATGTTTGTTTTAATACCAAAATCTATAGCAGCAACTTTATGGGGATTGTTTTGTTCGGATGCTTGAAGGGATGACCAGGCGTAATGTTCCTGAGTCGTAACTTCCTTTGCCAAATCTAACCCTGTCATATCTAGCGCTTTTGATAACTTTTGTTTTAAACGATCTAAATTAAAATCCAAGGTAGAAATAATACCATTCATAGCACCTTTATCTCGGATGTGGCGCGTGAGTGCACGCGTATCCACACCCTGTATCCCAACAATATTTTGTTCTTTTAAATAACCATCAAGTGATTGGGTCGATCGCCAATTGGATGGGACACTCGTTTCTTCCTTGATAACAAATCCAGCCACTTGCACTCGGCTTGATTCATTATCCTCCGGATTTATGCCGGTGTTGCCGATATGCGGCGATGTCATGGTAACAATCTGCCGGCAATAAGATGGGTCGGTCAATATTTCTTGATAACCGGACATGCCCGTATTGAAGCACACTTCACCAATAGTTTCGCCCGATTGCCCAAGACCAAAACCATAAAACGTTTTACCATCTTTTAAAATTAAAATGGCTGAATCTTTCTTTCTCAAGAAGCAACCTTCCTAAATACCAATTCGAGGGGACCCGTTTGAACTAAGGCGTTAACGATAAAACTGTCATTAAATTTTTCTGAAAGATGAATACAAATTAAAATCAAAACTATCGAAGTGGCTGCAACCCTTCCTTCAAATAGACTTGCAAGCCATTTTAGCCATTCCGATCCTGCAACACCACCCATCACCACCTTATAATTTACAATCACCATTCCAAAAATAGCTAAAGCACGTGCAAGGTCATATCCAATGATTCGTTTAGTTTGCATAAAATATATTTTTAATAAAAGTAAAAAAAACGACCGTCCTGCAACAAAAGAACGGCCGTTTTAAAATTATCCATACCTGAATTTCACAAGGTTTTTTTAAAATTATTTAAGAAGAACAAGAACCTTACAGTTTGTAAGTAGTCCAAATTTCTTTTCCACATCTCGAATTCGTTCCGCATCCATATTCGATACAGTCAAATTAATATCATCCAGGCTACTTACTGCTTCAACCAATAGTGGATTATTCCCGATACGGCGACGAACATTCCCATCATCCATTGAATGTGCATACCCAATAGGACCTCGATTCACAGATCTGGATCGTGTATAATGTCTTGGACCATAAACCAATTTATCATCTTCATTAAACACCTTTGGAACCATAGCGGGAATATGATAAATATTCCGAGCATCAATAACTACACCGGAGGTACGTTCACTTTTCGGTGTTGCTGCTCGAGTCATAAGATAAGCAGATTGTGCAACACCTTCATTTAAATACCCAGTCGCATCCACTAGGATTTCTGCTAAACCGGACATTTTTATAGCTAAAGCAATCGCAACTTCATTTCGTTCTAAGTATTCGATTTCTCCCTGCTGATATGCACTGCCTACCAAAGATTCAACTTGACTTTCAATCAAGCGATCACTCACCATGAGTTCGCCCACAGTTCGAGAATCAAAATGAACCATCCTGATAAGATCCAGTAAATTTTCTCGGGCGCGTGCACGAGCTTCTCCCTTAGATAGTTTCAGATTTTTTTCAATCAACTGTAACTCACCTGTAGAAGAATTTTTCTGAGTAATCTCAGCAGTTCCGCGGGATACAATGATACGATTTGCATAATCAATGAACCCAAAATCGGTACGAACAACGGACGTTCGGGGAGAATCAACAGCAAGAAGGCTGCCAATAAGAATTAGGTATGTGGATAGATTTTTGAACATTCTGCCTCGTCTAGGTATGAGTGAAAGTAACATATTTGAGCCATGTAGTGCAACTCCCCATAACACATTTTCCATCTGTAAATTCTTGGCTATGACAACCCAGTTTAAAATTCATTTTTTGCTCTTGATTCTCGTTTTGTTTTCATGTGTAGAGCATCGGATTTTTATCCAACTACACCCGGATGGGCAAACTTATTTCAAATTTGAAAGTAGAGGCGATTCTACGGATATTTTTGATCAAGATTTTGTTCATCCACATAATTTCCCGGATTGGGTGAACAACTCAAAATTACTTGATGACGATGAAAAAAATAATTGGCTTTTTGTGACAGAAGGAATTCATCGAGATAGTGCAATCTTATTTTTTCCGGATGATGAAATTTCCTTGGGTTATTCTTTTTCCCGATCAGCTACAAAAACATGGTTTAGTACGGAATATACTTTTTTACTTGATATTAAAGGACGAAAAATAAAAGAAGATTATCCTAAATTATATGAGGCTATTTTATCAGAAAACCCAGATTCTCTCTATTGGCTTCCCGAAGCGCTTACAGTCTTAATGGAAAAAGGATTAAATGATTTATCTCAGGATTCCTTGTCAAATAATCAAAGTATTTTGAATCAAAGATTGGTGAATCATTTACGAAATTCATTTGCAAGAATCTCTACTTTAGATGATTTGAAAAAAATCCAAGAAAACAGAATTGACTTTTTAAAAGAATTATTAAAACCATTCAATATCGATTCAGAATTCCCCCGCAAACTGGCCTTAGCAATGGAGACGCATGAGAAATTACTAAAGTCAACAATAGACTTAAATGATGACTCTTTTATATTAAAAGTGCTTATGCCCGGTCAAACTGTCGTAACCAATGCAACTGAAACGAATGTGGACACTCTCATTTGGAAGTTTGGATTGGATTCTTTACTAACTCAACATTATTTTTTAAATGCAAAGTCAGTTATCTATACTACAGAACGGTTTCAAAAAACCTTAATTTCCGTTGGAATTCTATTCCTATTTTTAATGGGGATTTTGATAAAAAGACGGTTGTGATTTTAATAATAAAACGAATTATCCCACTTCTAATTCTTCAAATTGTTTTTGCGGATTCACCCAAATTTGGGGACACGCAAATTACCATCATGTTGAAAGAATATTTTCATGCAGCAAAAAATGCGCCCGATTTGATTGGGCAACGCTTTTATCAAAACCGGGGTGAAATGGTTATCCAATTAGAAATTGAATCAACTGTCGGCAATGTGAATGAATCCCTGCTATTTGGATTTAATGCCATGAGCCAAATTGCCAATGTGTCAAAAACAACGTTTACAGAAGCAGTACTTATTATGCATTTTGGCGATAAAGCTTTGCCAGCTGTGGCAAAATCGAAAATTGACTGTTCTAAGGAATTTTTTGTAGATAATTCATTCAATGAAAATAAATGGCGGAAAGATTGTTTAACAATTGCAGGAGGATAATTGGAAAATACCTTTGAAAAAATTCACCATTATATGGGCATAGAACTCAACCAGCAAACTTGGAAACTTTTAGAGAAAAAGGATAGAAACGACACAGATGATCATCGAATGCTCGCTTTTGCAAAAGCTTCTCTATATCATTGGCAAAATTCCCAAGAATTTCAACTCTTAAATGAACAACGAGGTGAATGGATGATATCCCATGTATTTTCAGTATTGGGGAAAGGCGAAGAAGCGTTAGCCCGGACCCATGGAGCTTCTGGACACTCAGAAAAAATGAATGAATATTTTCTAAAAGCAAAAGACATTGGGAAGCAAATTGAAGGGAACAAAGACAAAGAGATATTTTTAGCCGACCTTCATTTTGATCCTTGGTTCGAATGCACAAAACCTATGGATGACTCATGAAAGATTTAATTGATAAACTACACGAATTTGCAAAACAAGACTTTCCCGTTGCAGATGTAACTGCCTATTTGGAAGCTTATGAATTCAAAATGGATGACCGTGAAAAATATTGTTTTTTTGAAAATAAATTTTATACAAGAAATCTTGTATTTAGAGATGAACTTTTTGAAATTCTCGTCATTTGTTGGGGACCCGGACAAGTAGCGCCCGTGCATGGCCATGAAGGAGAAAAATGTTGGGCTCGTGTAGAAAAAGGGAAACTCCAATTTTGCGATTATAGTATCCTTTCAGAAACCCCAATTGAATTAAAAATGAATA
>Ga0257122_1002750_pt1 | contig 10731 bp, 9 predicted proteins | sample SI106_120metaG_FD_190146 | JGI IMG/M metagenome (GOLD analysis project Ga0257122, IMG submission 190146) | Marine microbial communities from Saanich Inlet, British Columbia, Canada - SI106_120 | ecosystem: Environmental > Aquatic > Marine > Inlet | place: Canada: British Columbia | collected... | reverse complement strand
ATCCATTGCCTATGCCAAGGCACTTCACCAGTTTTTACCTGACGGCGTCATTATGGCGGGGCGAGATAGTCGTCCATCCGGGGAAGATATTATCCACGCCATGATGGGTGAATTGACCCGTTTGGGCAGAACAGTAATATTATGCGGAATTGTTCCAACTCCAACCGTTCAATTCATGGTTCATAACACAGAAGCTGTTGGTGGATTTATTGTTACCGCAAGCCACAATCCAATTGAATGGAATGGACTCAAATTTGTTCGGGAAGATAGTACATTTTTTCATCCCAAAGATTGTGAACGCCTTTTTGAAATGGCCGATGAAAATTCAGAAATCCCCAATGCTAAAGAATCTGGAATTATTTGGCCGGAACAGAATGCGATTCAAAAACATGTGATAGCCTGTGCCAGTTTAAAATGTATTAATTTGAACAGAATTCAGCGCCGGCATTTTAAAATCGTAATTGATGCTGTTAATGGTGCTGGAGCCATTGCGCTCCCTGCTATGTTGGAATCTTTGGGCTGTGAAGTGATAGAAATAAATTGTGAGCCTGATGGAAACTTCACTCGCGGAACTGAACCACTTCCTGAAAATTTAACAGATTTATTTCAGGCTGTTACCAGCCACAATGCAGATGTGGGATTTGCTGTAGATCCTGATGCAGATCGATTGGCAGTTGTGAATGAAAAAGGCGAACCTCTCGGAGAAGAATACACTTTAGTTTTGGCGGCGGATGGGTATTTGAAAGACACTGGAAAAAATGAAAATTTTGTGGTAAATCTTTCCACATCCATGGCATTGGAAAAATTAACAGAATCAAAAAATAGTTCTGTTACTCGATCTGCCGTTGGAGAAATTAATGTTGTAAATAAAATGAATGAAATTGGTTCAGACTTAGGTGGAGAAGGGAATGGCGGGGTAATTCTCCGCGAATGCCATTTAGGAAGAGATTCACTTGTTGCTGTTTCAATGGTGTTAAATCGAATGTCTCAAACAGAGCAATCGTTAAGTGAAATTTATCAATCGTTACCCCAATTTGAGATTGTGAAAAATAAAGTAAGTTTAGATGGGATTAACCCAGATGCATTTATTGAAAAAGTAAGCTCACTTTTTGACGATGCTGATAAAAATACTCTTGATGGTGTTAAATTTACGTGGGAAGATCGATGGGTCCATTTGAGAAAATCGAACACAGAACCGATCATGAGGATTTATGCAGAAGCGCCTACTAAAAATGGTGCAGAAAAATTAGTTATTAAAATTCAATCTTGTTTATAGATTAGAGAGAAATTCAAATTATTATGGCCTTAAAACATCAACGGTATTCATTTCCTATTGATCAAATAAATACGCAAGAAAGGGTGGCTCGACTCTTTTCCCGAAGTATTAAAAAAGAATCCAAAATTCAAGCATTGAATCTGATTTTGAATATGATTGACCTGACAACTCTCGAAGGAAAAGATTCTCCTGGAAAAGTAAAACAGTTGTGTTACAAGGCAGCGCATCTTCATGACCAATACCCAGGATTGCCAAATGTAGCTGCTATTTGTGTTTATCCAAATATGGTTCCCATTGCAAAAAAAGCTTTGTCTGGAACAAATATAAAAATCGCATCTGTTGCGACTGCTTTTCCCAGTGGAATGACTTCACTTAAAGCCAAATTAGCTGAAGTAAAATCTGTTGTAAAAGCTGGAGCAGATGAAATTGATATGGTAATCTCACGTGGTAAATTTTTATGTGGTGAATACCAGTATGTTTCTGATGAAATTACGAAAGTAAAAGATGCGTGCGGTAAAGCACATTTGAAAGTGATTCTAGAAACGGGCGAATTGGTTACCTTGGATAATGTACGTCTTGCCAGTGATATTGCCATGGAAGCTGGGGCGGATTTTATTAAAACATCCACAGGAAAAGTTTCGCCAGCAGCGACACCACCCGTTGTATTAACTATGTTGGAAGCGATTCGGGATTTTCAATCAAAGACTGGAAAAAAAATTGGCATGAAACCGGCTGGTGGGATCGGTACAGCAAAACAAGCCATTCAATATTTAGTAATGATTAAAGAAACCTTGGGCGAAGATTGGTTATCACCAGACTTATTCCGGTTTGGTGCTAGTTCTCTTGCCAATGATGTACTCATGCAAATTATTAAACAATCCACAGGAAATTATCAATCGAAAGATTATTTTTCTATTGATTAGACTCAAAAAATATTATGACTCAAAAAATAAAGTGGGATTATAGCCCAGCGCCAGAAGGCACCGATCATATCCTATTAAAAGATAAATATGATTTATTTATAAATGGGGAATTTATTCCTGGAAAAGATGGGAAATATTTTGACACTATAAATCCTGCCACAGAAAAAAAGATTGCGAAAGTTGCTGAAGCCGGAAAAACTGATGTTGATAAAGCTGTGAGATCCGCAAGAAAAGCTTATGAAAATACTTGGTCAAAAATGCCAGCAAAAGAGCGGGGAAAGTATATTTTTCGGATTGCTCGTTTACTTCAAGAAAGAGCACGGGAATTTTCAGTTATTGAAACATTAGATGGTGGAAAACCCATTCGTGAGTCCCGAGATGTGGATATACCGTTAGCTGCTGCACATTTCTTTTATCATGCTGGATGGGCGGATAAATTGGAATATGCTTTTCCGGGACGTTCAGCAAAATCTTTGGGAGTTGTGGGACAGATTATTCCTTGGAATTTCCCCCTACTTATGGCTGCATGGAAAATAGCTCCTGCGCTGGCAACTGGAAATACTGTGGTTTTAAAACCGGCAGAAACAACCCCACTGACTGCAATGAAATTGGCTGAAATAATTCAAGAAGCAGATTTACCACCGGGCGTAGTCAATATTGTTACGGGTGCCGGAGAAACGGGAAAACAATTGGTGAATCATGGCGATATAAATAAAATTGCATTTACTGGTAGCACCGATGTGGGGAAATACATCATGAAATCTGTGGCGGGCTCCGGAAAAAAATACACATTGGAATTGGGTGGAAAAGCCGCCAACATTATTTTTGAAGATGCGGCCATTGACCAGGCGGTGGAAGGGATTGTGAATTCCATCTTTTTTAATCAGGGGCATGTGTGTTGTGCGGGATCCCGTTTATATGTTCAAGAAGGCGTGGCAGATGAGGTAATTTCAAAACTTCGGAAACGGATGGATTCTTTAATTGTTGGCGATCCTTTGGATAAAAATACAGATATCGGCGCCATCAATTCCAAAATGCAACTCGACAAAATAAAAGAATATGTTAAGCTAGGGACAGATGAGGGTGGCACCATTTTTCAGCCATCTTGCTCGCTACCTAAAAAGGGATATTGGTTTGCGCCAACGATATTTACGGATGTGAGTCAATCTAATAGAATTGTCCAAGAGGAAATCTTTGGTCCAGTTTTAGCCATCCAAACTTTTAGAACAGTGGATGAGGTCATTAACAAAGCGAACAATTCACCTTACGGATTATCCAGTGGTGTGTGGACGGATAAAGGGTCCAAAATATTTAAAGTGACTCAAGATATTCGTGCGGGCGTTATTTGGGCAAACACGTTTAATAAATTTGATCCCGCATCCCCTTTTGGTGGATATAAAGAAAGTGGTGTTGGAAGTGAAGGCGGAATTGAAGGGCTTTCCGGTTATGTGAATTTGGTGTAGGAGAAAAAATGAGTCAAAGAATAGATATTCAAAAAACGTATAAGCTTTTTATTGGCGGGAAATTCCCGCGTACAGAATCCGGTCGATATATCAAATGGATGGATAAAAAAGAATCGATGGTTGTTAATATTTGTCGTGGATCTCGCAAAGACTTTAGGAATGCTATGGTTTCTGCACGGGGTGCTGTATCTGGATGGTCAACACGCACCGCTTATAATCGTGCCCAAATATTATATAGAATTGGTGAAATGCTGGAGGGTCGCAGAGAACAATTCATGGCGGAACTCATATTACAAGGTTTAACAATTAAACAGGCTAAAAATGAGATTGATCAATCCATTGACCGACTCATTTATTATGCGGGCTGGGCGGATAAATTTCAGCAAGTATTTAGTCGGGTGAATCCCGTTTCACTTCCATATTTTAATTTTACAATACCAGAATCAACAGGTGTTGTGGCTGCCATTGCCCCAGACGATTCATCACTTTTGGGATTGGTTTCTATCATTGCACCCGTGATTGCAGGTGGAAACTCAATTGTTATTTTGGCGTCGGAATCATTTCCTCTTTGTTCAATCTCATTTGCGGAGGTGCTTCAAACATCCGATGTGCCCGGCGGTGTGGTTAATATTCTAACTGGGTATCGGAAAGAACTCCTTGAACATTTTTCATCTCACATGGATGTAAATGCTATCATTTATTGTGGCGATAATACCGATGATCAAAAATTGGTAGAAACGAATGCAGCCTTAAACGTGAAACATGTGATTCTATTTCCAAATCAAGATTGGTCCAAGGATCAGCATGAAAGTCCTTATCATATTTTAAAATGCCAAGAGACAAAAACTACTTGGCATCCAATTGGGGTTTGATTGATGGCAATTAATAAAACTGTAGAATTCATGCGATCCAAATTGGAAGGGTGTAAACCAAAAGTAGGAATAATTCTTGGCTCAGGATTAGGCCAATTTGCCGATAATGTTGAAGATCAAATCATATTTTCTTACGATGAACTTCCAGGCTTTCCAGATGCTAGTGTTAAAGGTCATGCGGGGCGGATTATTTTGGGAAAAGTTCAGGGAACAGAAGTGGCCGTTTTACAGGGTCGTGCCCATTATTATGAATCGGGCAAGCCAGACATAATGAGGCTCCCCATTGAGACCTTAAAAGAATTAGGATGCGAAACGCTTTTATTAACTAACGCTGCTGGAAGCTTACGTTTGGAAGCCAAACCCGGAAGTGTTATGTTGTTAACCGATCATATAAATTTTACAGGTGTGAATCCATTATTTGGAGAACCTGAAACATCCCGATTTGTGGATATGGTTAATGCGTATGATCCAGATTTACGTCATCAATTTCATCAGGCAGCGATTACACAAAATATCAAATTACACTCAGGTGTTTATATTTGGTTTTGCGGACCCAGTTTTGAAACGCCGGCAGAAATTCGAGCAGCAAAAATATTAGGTGCCGACGCAGTGGGAATGTCCACAGTTCCTGAAGTTATTTTGGCAAGATTTTTTGGACTAAATGTCGCAGCAATATCCATTATCACCAATATGGCTGCGGGCATGAGCGATAAAGATTTGAGCCATGAGCAAACAATGGAAAATGCATCCATGGCAGCAAATGACCTCCAAGCTCTTTTGGGTGAATTTCTTTTAAACTATAAAAAAACTTAATTATTTAAAACGTAAATATGTAATAGATTTTAAGAAGAAAATATTTACGTTTTACATATTTACATAATTATGACCTAACCATGCTTCCCCAAGAAATCATACGAAAAAAGCGAGATGGATTTCCATTAAGCGATTCAGATATACAATATTACATTGAAGGAATTGCCAATGGTTCTGTTTCTGAGAGTCATATTGCTGCTTTTTGTATGGCGGTTATATTTAAAGGAATGTCTGTAGAAGAAACTTTTTTTCTAACTGACCAAATGGTGAAATCGGGAGACCAACTAAATTGGAATGATTTGAATGGTCCCGTAGTTGATAAACATTCTACTGGTGGTGTGGGCGATAAGGTGAGCCTCATGTTGGCACCCATTGTAGCCGCTTGCGGCATTTATAATCCCATGATTTCAGGACGCGGATTGGGCCACACGGGTGGAACACTTGATAAATTGGAATCCATTCCGGGATATAATACCACTCCTGATAATTCGCTTTTTCACAGCGTAGTAAAAAATGTGGGCTGTGCCATTATCGGGCAAACTACAAATCTCGCCCCAGCAGATAAAGTGATTTATGGCGTACGCGATGTAACAGCAACTGTGGAATCAATTCCGCTCATTACTGCTTCGATTCTTTCGAAAAAAATTGCGGCCGGACTTGATGGATTAGTCATGGATATTAAAATGGGAAACGGTGCCTTTGCAGAAAGCCTGGATTTTGCAAAAGATCTTGGGAATAGTATCATTCAAGTGGCCAAGCAATTAGGCATGGAAACATCGGCATTAATTACGGACATGAATCAACCCCTTGGTGATTCGATCGGCAATGCTTTAGAAATAAAAGAAGTGATTGATTACTTAAAATGTGAAAAACAAGAATCCCGCTTAAATGAAGTGGTTTTGGCCTTGGCTGCAGAAATGCAAGTTGCGGCTGGATTGGTGGATTCAACCGAGCTTGGTCATCAAAAGGCAAAAACAGTTTTAGAGAGTGGAAAAGTTGCCGAGACGTTTGAAAAAATGGTTTCTGAATTGGGTGGCCCAAAAAATTTATTAGACCATAAAAATTTATATTTGAAACCGTGTCCCATTGTGAAACCCATTCCATCTCCCGCTTCAGGATTTATTTCTCAAATTGATACGCGAACTGTTGGGTTAGCCGTAGTTGAATTGGGCGGAGGACGTAAAAAAGCAAGCGACGTTATTGATCATTCCGTGGGACTCACGGATGTATTGGGATTGGGAGAAAAAGTCGAAGCGGGGCAAGCTTTAGCTTACGTTCATGCCCAAAATGAAGATCAGGTGAATTTGGCCATTCAAACAATCCAAAATTCATATACTATTACTGAAGGCAAATTGGAAACGAGGGATGTCATTCTTGAATATTTAAATTAATTCACGATAGAAAATTAACATTATTATTTTAGAAGAAAAAATTTAGTTATTAATTGGAAAGGTAAAATCTTCTTTGCTTTTTTCGGCAGGAATTAGAAATAATTTATATATTTAGTATTTGTGATTCCTGTGTACCGGTTTTCATATTGAAATTCGTCATCGACGATCCGAATAAAACGAAAAATTAATAAATAAACAAAGATCCTTTCAATAAATTCCGTCCTTATAAATTGAAAAAAATTGATCAAGATATAATCACTTATGGTTATGGTCCCGACCGAAAAAATGGAAAGGGAAATCATATTAGTCTTAAATTATTTAATATGTTTGACGAAAGAGGAAATGGCTATGACATTGGACTCCGTTTACAGCCTTTTTAAAACGAATGAATGAACCAAATAAAATAAAACGGGGAGTTGATTTAGAACTCCAAATTGAATCTTTAGCCTATGGTGGCATGGGATTAGCTCGCAAAGATGATTTTGTCATTTTTGTAAAAGGTGGCATCCCAGGACAAAAAGTAAGTGCACGTATTTATAAAAAGAAAAAAGGATACGCAGAAGCGAGAGTTCAAAAGATTCTAGTAGAATCTCCACATGCAGTGATAGCACCTTGTGAACATTTTGGAACCTGTGGTGGTTGTAAATATCAAAATTTATCCTATGACGAACAATTAAAAGAAAAATCTAATCAAGTAGAAGATGCTTTTAGACGTCTCGGTGGATTTTTAGATTTTAAGCTGGATGATGTTATTGGTGCCGACCCTATTTTTAATTATCGAAACAAAATGGAATTCACATTCTCACCTCATCGCTGGGTCTTGGAATCTGAGCCGGAAGGTGTGGATAAATCGTTTGCTGTTGGGCTTCATATTCCCGGGCGATATGATAAAATATTGGATATAAAAGACTGTCACATTCAACCCACCATCGGGAATAAAATTATGAAAGTGGCACGGGAAGTTTGTTTGGCTCATCCCGATTTGAAATCTTATGACCCCAAAACGCATATCGGATTTTTACGTTTTTTAATGCTTCGTTTTGGTGTGAATACCAATCAAATCATGGTAAATCTTGTAACGGCCTATGACGATTTAAATAAATTATCTCCATTGATTGATGCATTATTAGAACAAGTTCCGGAAATAACATCCATGGTGAATAATGTAAATACACGGAAAGCAGATGTGGCTTTTGGTGAATTTGAAACATTAGTATTTGGAGAGCCATTTATTCAGGAAACCATGGGCGATTTAACATTTGAAATTTCCGCAAATTCATTTTTCCAAACTAATACGATTCAGGGAACTAAGCTCTATGATGAAGCTGTAAAAGCAGCAGGACTCACGGGGGAAGAAATAGTATTTGATCTTTATTGCGGCACGGGAACCATTGGACTTTATTTAGCTAAACAAGCAAAAGAAGTATATGGATTTGAAGTGATACGGTCCGCATTGGAAGATGCAGAAAAAAATGCAGAACGGAATAAAATCACCAATGCTATTTTCTTAAAAGCAAATTTGGATACTTTTTTTAAATCCGGACAACTCCCTCGAAGAATCCCAAAACCGGATGTGGTAATAGTAGATCCGCCACGAGCAGGGATGCATCCGGACATGACTAACTATTTACACAAATTCAAGGCGAAGAAAATTGTGTATGTTTCGTGTAACCCAACGACGCAAGCGAGAGATGCAAAAGTATTAGCAGAAAAAGGATACGAAATCAAAAGCGCTGTTATGGTCGATATGTTTCCCCATACGCCTCATATAGAAACGGTTTTACTTTTTGAAAGATTTTAACCGCGAAGGCACGAAGAAAAAAACAGTCTGTAAATCAAAGGCCGGATTGACAAATACCTTTTGAAACCTTTGTGTCTTCGTGGTTAAAAATGTTATTTTCTCAATATAGCTTTCGAAAACCGAGAATCCGGAATCTCCGAATCAAACTCTATTTCATCAATGATCCATTCGGTCCCTTTGCTGGTTCGTTTTAATTCATCTTTAAAAATAAAGCGTGAGGGAAACCACCGTCCCTGCACCTTCTTGATGCCATCCATGGTGGATGTTTTTAAGAGTTTTCCACTTTTGGCATAAAGCTCTTCTTTGGTGGGTAGAAAATATTCTTTATCAATCCAAGCCCGGCGTTTTGGATAAGACAACCCTTTCAATTTAGCTTCAAGAAGCATAATCCAGTGATTTCGCCCATTAATCTCAACAGACCCTTCTAGCGTTGCATTGTATAATTCCATCAAAGGGCGATCTTCCATCATATCGTTGTAGGACATATCTGATCCCATGACTGATTGCCGTAGCATGTGTCCGGAGATTTGTATTACGCGATCTGTTTGGGGAGAATAGGTCCAAAGTTTATTGCCAAGCTTTAGCATTTTTGTCCCTGCTTCACGTGGGGGTGAAAGATATTCTGTGAAGGCTAAATCTGTCCCTACGACCCAATTCTTGGATACAATCGTTCTTGATGTTCGTCGTCCATGAACCACCATTTTACTGGTAATGATTCGGCTTTTGGCATTCAGGTTATTATCCATAGCTTGAATGATTTCTACAACAGTCATATCCTTTTGTCCAAAAGCGAATGAGAGAGTTAACCCTGCAATAATGATTCGATTTAACATATCCTTTTTTCCTAATCCTAATTTTTAATCCAACTCACGTTTCCAATTCCTTAAATAGCTGCGCCATTTCTCTTTTGTAGATTGCTCGTCCTGCCATCATGGTTCCCAAAACTGTAGCCAGTACACCGGGAATAAAACCGATGTAATAGAGTTGTGGCGTCACTTGAGCATAAAACACATTGGACATAATAATGTCTGATGATTCAATCGCTTCCATGGCTGAAGAATAATCTAGCCCCACTTCCTGCATATAATATGTCATGGCAATTCCAATCGCTGTACCCAATCCGGTTCCAATGAATCCAATAATGACTGATTCAATAATCATAGATTGATAAACCTGTCCTTTGGATTCACCCATAGCTAGACGCATTCCAATTTCGCCATATCTGCGCAATCCATTCATTAAGCCCATATTCCACAAGACTATCATAACAATAATGAGAAAAATTGCCAACATAATCGCCATAGCCGCATTACTGAAATCAACCATAGTTCCCATCTGATTTACATCTCGGAGCGCCATCATGGTTGGCCTAAAAATATCAGTGCTGTCGTTATGTGTTTCATTATATGACTGACGAAGTGTTATGGTTGCTTGATCTTCGTAGGTGAGATCTTTGTTAAATCCCAAAATTTCTGAAGCAGCATTTTCCATATCCAATGCCAGGCGAGCACCTTCAATATCCACAAGCATCATTTGTTTGTCCACCGGCCCTAAATTCAATTTAAAAGTTCCCACGACTGTAAAGTTGTAAGTGGTGAATGCGTTGTACATGGTGGAGCCGATTATGGTAACAACATCTCCAATAGTCACCTCCAATTTATTTGCCAATTTTGAACTCAATAAAACTTCATTGGGGCTTGCAAGGAATTTTCCCCCAACCAATCGATTTTCCAATTTCCATATTTCGGTTTGGCGTGATTCGGGAGAAAGAAAATCAATCCCCAACGCATAAACTGGACCTTGTGCCCGTGTTTCGCCGAGGTCGTCCGGCACGTCAAGGAGTCCACCAAAAGTGATTCTTGGCGACCAAAAGTAATCGGGATAATTTTGATTCAATTTTTGTATTAATTGGTCTGTTTCCAAGAGAGCCAAATCATTGGGAAGTAGTTGGCTTTCGTCTTGATACGCTTGAGTCATTACCTTTACGTGCCCCGTAGAAACCACCGCAGAATCCAGAAACATAGAATTCATAATGCCAGTTAAGAATCCTTGAAATAAAACAATCATGGCCACGGTTAAGGTAACCACAATCACCGGAAATAAACTTCGTGTTCTATCTCGAAGGATGCCTTTAATTAAAAAGCGAATCATACAGTTATTTTTCCTCGTAACGCATCAGTTGGTTTCATTTT
>Ga0257122_1002749_pt1 | contig 10731 bp, 10 predicted proteins | sample SI106_120metaG_FD_190146 | JGI IMG/M metagenome (GOLD analysis project Ga0257122, IMG submission 190146) | Marine microbial communities from Saanich Inlet, British Columbia, Canada - SI106_120 | ecosystem: Environmental > Aquatic > Marine > Inlet | place: Canada: British Columbia | collected... | reverse complement strand
AACAACTAAAAGATCAAAATCATTCAAGACACCCGTTGGCATTTTTAGTTATCGCTTTGCGCCAACTGATGCATACCGATTTGGTATCACTACTGAGCTGACAACAAAAAATCGGCCATTTCTCATTTCAATTCCTGAAAAAGCGCTTGCAGATAAATTGCGCTTTGACCACATAGCAATTCGTAGCCAACGCGAGTTGGGTTTCTATCTATTTGAAAATCTTAGATTAGATAAAACCTTACTCACAGAAATGAATGCGGCTGAACTTCATACGATCGCAAATCGTTGTAAGTCAAACAAAGTTAGGTTACTTGCCAAGTTCGTAATGAAGATGCAAATAAAGGTGGAATCAAATGCATAGTGCTGTTAGACAAATGATTGACAATTACCAATGCCAAACATCGACAGATTATGTACACGCACTTCGCGAAATAATGCAAGAGATTTCCCTTCTTGGTTTATGGCGAGCTAATTTTTTTAACAAAGCAGCTTTCTACGGCGGCACTGCCTTGCGATTAATCTATGGGCTTGACAGATATTCCGAGGACTTAGATTTTTCGTTGTTATGCCCAGATACATCTTTTACACTAGATAAATACATATCTCCACTAAGTGAAGAACTTGCATCGTATGGTTTTGATGTAGAAATAGAACATAAACAAAAAACTGCATCAAGTGCTATTCAATCAGCATTTCTTAAAACTAATACGATGCAACAAATCTTATCTATCTCTGCAAACGAAGAAATTGCTAACCAAATCCCTCATGGCAAATTGCTCAAAATAAAATTTGAGGTTGACACAGAACCACCGCCAAAATTCAAAACAGAAATTAAATACCTTTTGCATCCAATCCCATTTTCTGTCAATTCGTACCTGCTTCCAGATTTGTTTGCTGGAAAAATGCATGCAATTTTATGCAGAAATTGGAAGGGAAGAACAAAGGGTCGGGATTGGTATGACCTTGTTTTGTACGCTTCAAACTTTCCTGAGTTACATCTTGAACATCTCCAAGAACGTTTATGGCAAGGTGGTCAACTCGATAAAACGAAACAACTTGATGCGAATCTATTTTCAACAATGATTAATACATCAATTGAATCACTTGATGTCAGACAGGCAAAACAAGATGTCATGCCTTTTCTAAAAAATGACGACAAACTCTCTATCTGGTCTTCAGATTTCTTCAAAGAAGTAGTTTCAAGAATCGTTTTGGTCTAGAGACGGGTTTGATCCTATAAATAAATAGTACTACGCCCTGCAAGTTATACCAAGTCTTGTTACGCATCAACGATGCGTAACTAAGGCGTCGAATCGCCTCACCCGCTTCACAATCGAGCTTTTGGCAGTGCACCGCACTCATCTAACATAACCTAAGGCTTGATTGGATATTTTAATAGGACTATTTTGTCTTTTTTTGTTGACTTTAGGAATCTATCACAACATACTCCCGTATGGACTATATGTACTCACTTACAAAGAACTCCACTTTCATGAAAAGAGCAGGAGAACTCCATGAGCAATAAAACAGTCGCTACAGCTCTATTAACAATATTGATATTGTGTATCGGAGGTGCAATTGCCGCTTCAACTCGAGGCGCTGCAGACCCTATTCGAGGTGGCAAAATGTGGGACAAATGGTGGGTAATGAATGGTGTCACACCTCCACAAACAAACCATCCGCTCTATCCAACATCGAGCCAACAATCTGGACCAAACACATACCGATGCAAAGAATGCCACGGTTGGGATTACAAAGGTGTTGATGGTGCATACAATTCTGGATCACACTACACAGGAATACGAGGTGTGTTTGGTTCAACAATGTCCCCTGCTGATATGTTCGACCTTCTGAAACTTGACACCATTGCAAATGGACATGGGTATGCAAACTATGGCATGAGTGATCAAGATATTCTTGATACTGTTGAGTTTGTTCAAAATTATCTCATCGATACAGATTTGTATATTGATACAGATGGAGTATTCTCCGGCGATGAAGCGCAAGGTCAATACAACTTCACGCAGGGAGCAGGTGGCACGTTGCAATGTACAATGTGCCACGGACCTGATGGTGATTGGCTAAACTTTGGAACACCTGAATTACCTGAATGGGTTGGCACAGTCGCTGATCATAATCCTTGGGAACTCATGCATAAAATCCGCTTTGGACAACCCGCAACTTCAATGCCAAGCTGGATTGAAAATGGTGGTACAACCCAAGGCGTTGCTGATATCGGTGTGTACGCGCAAATCAATTTCCCATCAGCACTTTGCCAAGAAGATATAAATGGTGACACTCTCATAGATGTTGGCGATTTACTTTCTGTCATTGACCAATGGGGACTAACCAACTCGCCTGCTGATGTAAACACCGACGGCATCGTCGATGTATCTGACCTACTCATGGTTGTAGGTTCTTGGGGACCTTGCGAGTAATCAACTAAACAACAAGTTCTGCTGAACCATCTGCATATTCAAAAGAATTTGACCAATAGTTAGTAAACCGTAATTGACCATCGTTACATCGCTCTACGATCCATTGCTCGCCAACTTCACTCACAATTCTTGCATTATTATGAATAATCGTTGCTTCCCAGTGCACTGTCCCATTGAATTGCACACGTTCAGGGTTTTTGGAAAGAACTCGTATCGAACAATCCCCCCGCCATTCATGCACCTCATCTTTGAGTGTTCTATGCAATGCTTGGTGTGGTTCCAGTGGAAGCCAAGCACCATTTGGCGCGAGTATTCCGGGGTTTATAAAAAGATGTTCTGCTTCACTTCCGTTCGCACCGCTGCGAACAATTGTCCAAAAAGAATGTCCAAGTTCTTTGATTTCTTGCTTTGTAATCACAGAAGAAAAGTATACCAAAAGTTGATTAGATGCTATTCATTTGTGGAACTTGAGCATTGGCTCGCCGCAAGCAGATTGCAAATTACTCAGTATCTTTTTTGTCTTTGTCTTTGTCATCTCCGCCAAGAACACTTCCTATAGCTCCGCCAACTGCTTCAATAGTTCCACCTACTGCATCTGCGGCACCCTTTCCGACTGTACCTATGTCGTTGCCCATGTGTTCTAGTACCGTTTCATTCGCTCTAGAATTTGGCTGATTTGCAGTATCGTTCTTAGGTGTTGATTTGCAACCGGCGACACCAAAGAGAATGGATGCTGTTGCTGTTGTGATTAGTAATTGTTTCATTAGTTACTCCTTTGGATTTTGTAAAATATAGTTAGTGATTCTGTGTCATAAAAGGAACTCCACTATTGTATCATCTGAATGGTTTTCCCTTCATTTACCAGTATAAGTCGATTTCTCTATGGTCGAACAAAATAATTGACCCCTTAAATAGAAATAATAAGTAATAGGTTTTAAATAACAAAAACGAGAATTTATTCATTTGACTTTATTAACAAATTGCGGCATGATTACCTGTAAGCAATGCAAAACATCCACAAAATCAATCTTGCAATAGTACTTAGCGCGACTCTTGTCGTTACTACGGTAATTGCTATTGCCGAAAATCAATCCACAGAAAATCGGACCTGCTACAGCATTGGACCTGATGTTGTCAGCCGATTCTGGGATAGCAAAGATTACGGATCCCTAGGGGAGTTTGCGGCTTTCTCGTTCGGAACAGACGCATGTAACATCGGAGATGAAGTTCTTGATTGGGTTGGGGCTACTGCTGACCACCCAGTCATTTCAACTGCATTATATCGACTCAAAAATAGTCGATTTGAACAGGTTGGTATATCTTGGGTCAAGCATGGTTTTGCAGCAGCACAAAGTCCAAATCGATGTGATTGTGAATGTGATCCACCTAATGACTATCAACACCTAGGTATTGGATGTGCTGATGCCTATAGCGCATCAACAAATGGTATACAACAATATCAAGGACCTCGATCAGAGGTTGATGGGTACACTGGATTATTTCCTTTTCCGCCAAATGGATTTGGCGAAGGCGGAGATACAATATTCAAGAGACTTCAAGTTAATCATGCAGATTTAGAATCTTCTTCAACAGAGGCGCAGTACTTTGGAGAAATCCAATATGTCTCAGCACACGACTCTCTGTTTGGAAATCAGTTCAATAATTCTACTTGGCAACCTATTACTGTTTCTGGCATTGGGGACAACTGGTCCATTTCTATTTCAGGAGAAGATCGTGTAGGCGATCCCGTCTTAAGGGCATGGGCTGAGGTGAATTCTTCAGTAAGGTTAACTGAAAGTCAACCACCAACAGATGGTCTCATTCTGGTCGCAGCGCTGATTTCCCCAGTTAATGAGGGGTGGTATCAATATGAATATGCCATCCAAAACGTAAATGCGCATCGAGGGGTTAGGGAATTAACAATAGAAATTCCAATTGGTGGCATTGTTCGTAATATCGGTTTCCATGATATCTCTTACCACAGCGGTGAAACTGTTGAGGGTACGGATTGGGAAGTAAGCAATAATTACAATAGCATCAAATGGACAACGAGTTCATTTAGTGACAACCCAATGGCTAATGCTATTAGATGGGGAACAACTTACAACTTTAGATTTATTTCAAACGTTCCTCCAACTAATGGTGGTGTTTCACTAACACACTTTAGAGACGGTTTTAAAGGCAGTGAATCTATTTCTACAAGAACGCCAAACTTAAACATTGATCCATGCAAACTTGCTCCTTCACTTTGCCCAACTGACATCAACCTTGACGGTACCGTAAATGTCTCTGATTTACTCGTGCTCTTTGATTGGTGGGGCGATTGCGGAGATGGCACATACAAGCCACCCGCAGACACGACTGGAGACTGCTGCGTAGATATTAGTGATGCACTTGCTGTAATTAATGATTGGGGAGTTCAGTGTGGATTTGGAGGAGCGTGTTGCTTGCCAGATGAAAGTTGTACAGTATCAAACTCACAATTGGAGTGCGAATTATTAAACGGTTCTTGGATTGGAGACATTACAACATGCGAAAGTGTTTCTTGTGATACTTCTGGTTCGTGCTGCCTTACTGAAGGGCTTTGTACTGAAAAAGTAACCATTGAATACTGCATAGGAATTGGTGGAACATGGAGAGGTGTTGGTTCGACTTGCGATGGTGTTACCTGTAGTGCCGGCTCGGACAATTGCGAATACGCTCCAACTATTGGAGACGGTATATACTTTGTTGATACTACAAACGCAACAACTGATGGGCCAAACCACGAGGAATGCATCACTGGTGGAGATAATGGACAGACAGGCAATGACCGTTGGTTTACATATATTCCAGATTCTGATGGCCAACTTACCGTAAGTACCTGCGAGCAAGTTGGCGGTTCTGCTGACTATGACACTGACCTTGTTATCTACGATGGAGCGGATTGCGATAATCTCGTATTATTAGATTGCAATGACGACACCACAGATTATGATTGCGGTAATGAAAAAGGAGGTTGGCACAGCAATGTAGTCGTGCCAGTCACTCAGGGTTCTTCGTATCTGATTCGATTAGGCGGTTGGCAAGAAGGCAGTGTCGGAACCGCTGAATTGTTTGTAGAATTTGAATAATCAAATGCAACAACACAACTTTCATTACATCGTTCGCGGGATTATTCGCGATGGCGACCACCTCCTTCTTTGCAAGCAAAAAAACGGTGATTACACCTTCTTAGTAGGTGGTCATATCGATTTTGGTGAGGGTGCGAAGTTTGCGCTTGCACGAGAAATCAAAGAAGAAATTGGCGCTGACGTTTCCATTGGTAACTTTCGGGGGGCAATTGAAAACGCTTGGGAAGACCATTGCGAAATTTCACTTGTCTTTGAAGTTGAGCACATTTTAACTAAAGATGTAACACCAATGCCCGCCTCACCAGACGAAGAACATCTAGCATTTCTTTGGGTTAAATCAAGTGAACTTGCAGAGCACAATCTATTACCAGTACCTCTAATTCAATGGCTACAAAATGCAGAGGATGTAAATTGGTCATCAACTATCGAGTAAAGATAGTTGTCACAGATGTTGCATTAACAAGCAAACATAGGAAGTGGCATCGATGCTAATACTTCTTTTGGTGATTTATCATCGCTAAAGGAAATAACTTTTTCAGATTCATTGTCCCACCGCAACACCTTATCGTAGCGAAGAGCGTCAACGGCCATCTTAATTCCAACCATTGTGGCACAACCAAGATCAACGTTACATGCTAGTTCATCGCCATTTCGAATTGCATCGAAAAAGTTGCCCATGTGATCACGGCGCGTTGGTAAATCAAGAATAACCTCCATCTCGCCGCCGTTCTTCGCTTTAAATTCTTCTTCCCACGTTCCTTGGCCGACAAGTTTTGGACCTTCGTCAACAAACATTGTGCCGTGTTGACCACGGATAATTGTCGGCAGTCCTTCGTCATTTGTCATAACACTTGCAAGAACAATTGAATGTTCTTTTGGATAGTCGGCAACCATTAAAAATGTGTCTGGAATGTCTCTTTCATCTTTTTCAAGGAATGTTCCGCCAGACGCCACTACTCGAGATGGATACGCACCATTTGCTCCCTCAATTGCGCGTAGAAATGGCGCCAATCTGTGATAAAGAAGATCGGTTGCTAATCCACCATTGTATACAAGATATTTTCGGAATCGAAAGAAGTGATCGGCATTCCAATCTATCTTCGGTGCCAAATTCCACTCCCAGCCCAACCATCTATCCCACCAAACATACCCTTCATTATTTTTATCTTGATTTGGTCCTGCATCATCATCAATTGGCCAATTAAATTGACCTCCCCTACTGTTGCGACAATACGATCCTTGTGACCAAGTTACTTTGCCAATTTTATCTGCCTCGATTGCTTTGCGAGCTGCCCAATATTTTGGATTACTTGTGCCTTGGGGACCAACCTGCAAAATTCTTCCAGTTCGATGTACCGCATCGCGGCAGGCAAGTGCTTGCTCTATTGTGTGGGACAGCGGCTTTTCGCAATAGACATCTTTACCCGATTCCATCGCTTCGATTGCTATTTTAGTGTGCCAATGATCTGGAGTTGCAATAACAACTGCATCAACATCAGGAGAATCAAGAATTTCCTTGTACTCCATTGTTGGAACTCCGCCAGTAACATTTGCGGCATTCATTAATCTTCGCTTATATACATCGCATACATTTGTGATTAGAACATTTTCAGCATCGACTCTCTTTGCAAGGTCATTCGCATGCGCGGTGCCCATGCCGCCAGTCCCAATAAAGGCAACTTGTAATCGTTCATTTGATCCAAGAATACGAGAGTAACTCGCCGACGTAAGAAATGGAATTGCTGCTGCAGTTTTTACAAATGTTCGTCTTGTGAGATTCATACTATGTCTTTCTATCTTTATTTCTAAGAAATTGCGCCACCACATACACGGAGCGTATGAACTTTACACTTTGGACAAATCTTTCCACCCAACTTACAAATATCAACAATGTCTTCTGATTTACACTTCGTGCATTTCGTTCTGGGCTTCATATTATCTACAGTAAACTCATGGCAACACGACAAACAAATATACGGTACGTCGTTACCAATTGCAAACATCGCTTCTGAACTTGGATGGTATACATACTTTTTTTGTTTTGATCTTGGCAGGTGAAGTTTGTCAGGATCTAGAATATATGGGTTGCCGTCGTCCCATGTGCCTGTTCCAAAACCACATTCACAACTAATAATTAGTTCGGCTGCCATAAACTATATAATACTACATAAAGATTCAGATAATGCCCCAACGCAACGATAAACCATACCTCGCTTATGAATCAATCGCTGAAGATTACGCAAGTGAACAAGATGATCCAAAAATGCGCGAGCGGTGCAGAACTATGTTTTTAGATTTACTTCGGGGCAAACGAGTTCTTGAACTTGGTTGTGGACCGGGTCATGATGGAGCAAAATTACAAGAAGCAGGATGCAATGTCACTTCCATTGATTTGTGTGAATCGTTCTTAGAGTATGGAAGACGAACATATCCGGATGTTGATTTTCAGTGTATGGACATAGAAGAGCCATCATTTGAATCGGGCACTTTTGATGGAATCTTTGGGATGGCTTGTTTTTGCCACGTACAAAGCGAAAAAATCCCTGATGCGATGCGGAGATATTTTGAACTTTTACGACCTAGTGGCTGCCTTTTTCTCTTTCAAGGAGATTCCGAAAAAGTCGACAGTTATATCGTAGAAGATTGGGGTGGAGTTACAGGGAATGTCATTGAAATCGCTTGTCATCACCGCGACAAAATGAAAACTGTGTTAGAAAATGCTGGCTTTGAAAAAGTTTGCGTTACTGCAATCCCCTGTCCTTTCTACGACGAGATGCCTCGACTTATGAAATTCGGTGTACACTTGTATGCAATTTCTGCAAGAAAACCCATCCATTAGTTTACTACCCCATCACGCCGTAGCAAAAATACCATCAATGATAGCGTTGAACGTTTCACTTGGACGCATTGCATTTGTCGCAAGTGCAACATCGGGCATGTAATACCCTCCAATGTCTTGGGGGACACCTTGGCAATCTATGATTGCTTTACAAATTGCTTCTTCGTTCGCTTCAAGTTCTTTCGCTACACCCGAAAAATGCTCGGCTAGTTCAGAGTCGTGTGTTTGTTCTGCAAGCCCTTGTGCCCAATACAACGCCAAGTAATAATGCGTCGTACGATTGTCTGATTCGTTTACTTTTCTTGAGGGAGCCTTATTGTTCAATAGATACTGCGTTGATGCATCATCCAATGTTTCAGAGAGCATTTTTGCGTGTGGGTTGTCAAAGACATTTGAAACATGCTCAAGGGAAGCGGCGAGCGCTAAAAATTCGCCGAGCGAGTCCCACCGCAAGTGATTTTCTTTTTCAAACTGTTGTACATGTTTAGGTGCAGAGCCACCAGCGCCTGTTTCAAACAAACCGCCGCCGTTCATGAGCGGAACTATGGAAAGCATTTTTGCACTTGTTCCTACTTCAAGAATTGGGAATAGGTCAGTCAAGTAATCACGAAGAACGTTTCCCGTAACTGAAATCGTATCGAGACCTTCCTTGCACCGTTCGCACGAGTATGTACATGCTTCTGCGGGTGCCATTGTGTGAAATTCGAGACCTTCAACATTGTGTTCTGGTAGATACGCGTCAACCTTCTTGATGATTTCGCGGTCATGCGCACGGTTTTTATCGAGCCAAAATACTGCTGGATTGCCAGTTGCTCTTGCACGGTTCACTGCAAGTTTCACCCAATCTCGAATTGGTTCGTCTTTCACTTGGCACATTCGCCAAATGTCGCCTTCTTCGACATCGAATTGCATCAACACAGTTCCAGTTGAATCTGTCACTTTGACTATTCCGGGGGTGGTGGTCTCAAAAGTCTTATCGTGTGAGCCGTACTCTTCAGCTTTTTGCGCCATCAAGCCAACATTAGAAACGCTTCCCATAGTGGTCGGGTCAAACGCACCGTGTTCCTTGCAGAAGTTGATGATCGCTTCATATACACCTGCATACGAGGAGTCTGGAATAACGCAGTTTGTGTCTTGTAACTCACCTTTCGTATTCCACATTTGTCCTGATGATCGAATCATCGCTGGCATTGAAGCATCAATGATGACATCGCTTGGAACATGCAAGTTTGTAATACCGCGGTCCGAGTCAACCATCGCAACCCCGCCCCCGGAAGTGTAGACTTCTTGGATATCCGATTCGATTTCTGCACGCTTGTCATCAGTAAGTGATTCTACCTTTGCAAGCACATCGCCAAAACCGTTCCTCACATCAACACCAAGTTCTTCGAACAAATCGCAGTATTTTTCAAAGAGCCCCCGAAAAAATACTCGGACTGCGTGCCCAAAAATAATTGGATCAGAAACTTTCATCATCGTCGCTTTCAAATGCAACGAAAACAGAACGCCATCCTCTTTTGCAGCAACGACTTGTTCTTCCAAAAAAGCAACAAGTGCTTTCTTGCTCATGAACGTACCGTCAATGATTTCGCCTGCTTGAAGATTAAGCCCTTCCTTAAGAACTTGCGTTCCCTCTGCAGTTTCAAGTGTAATTGAAGCGGTAGTTGCTTCAGGAACTGTGACGGATTGTTCATTCGAAAAGAAATCGCCACCTTGCATGTGCGAGACTGTTGTCTTGCTTTCAGGGGACCATGCGCCCATGCGGTGCGGATTTTGCCTTGCATATTCTTTCACTGCTTTTGGTGCGCGGCGATCGGAGTTGCCTTCGCGAAGCACGGGGTTTACCGCGCTTCCCTTTACCTTATTGTAGGTTGCTTGGGTCGTGCGTTCTGCATCATTCGATGGCTCTTCAGGGTAATCAGGAATCGCAAAACCTTTTACTTGTAATTCAGCGATTACTGCTTTTAACTGCGGAACCGAAGCGCTGATGTTTGGAAGTTTTATAATGTTCGCTTCAGCAGTTTTGACAAGTTCACCAAGGGCTGCAAGAGCATCATCAACTCGCTGCTCTTGTGAAAGGCACTCTGGAAAATGAGCAAGAATTCTCGCTGAAAGCGAAATGTCTTTTGTTTCAATTTCAATTCCAGATGACGCAGTAAACGCCTTAATCACTGGCAAAAAGGAATAGGTTGCAAGTGCTGGAGCTTCATCGGTGTGGGTGTAAACAATCGTTGGTTTGTTATTCATGAGTCCAGCATTTTACCAGAATTATCGACCACGCATTGCTGAAACAAAATACCACAACAACGAACCAACAATCGGAACGATAAATGCGGGCATA
>Ga0257122_1002742_pt1 | contig 10750 bp, 10 predicted proteins | sample SI106_120metaG_FD_190146 | JGI IMG/M metagenome (GOLD analysis project Ga0257122, IMG submission 190146) | Marine microbial communities from Saanich Inlet, British Columbia, Canada - SI106_120 | ecosystem: Environmental > Aquatic > Marine > Inlet | place: Canada: British Columbia | collected... | reverse complement strand
GATCGCCACGAGGACCAAGGCCAAGGAGACCATATGTAGCGCCGTCGTCAGCTTGCCTAAGAAGGTCGGCTTTAGTGCCGCACGATTCAACTTTTTTAGGAATATTCGCAAGATTAGAAGCCCCGTCAGGAGCACGAGGTCTCGACCGATCAAGACGATCCAGGGCCAATACGGCAAATCCTGCCTATAGGTTGCCGCGAAGAACGTGGCGTGCAGCAGTAGTTTGTCGGCAAGGGGATCTAAAAATGCGCCGAGCGGGGTTTCCTGATCGAATCTGCGGGCAACCCACCCGTCAAGGAAATCCGTTAACGCCGCGACAGCGAAGATGCCGAGCGCCAACCTCGAATGCCCCATAGCCATCGTCGCTCCAAATATGGGTATGAGGAGCAGTCGAGAGATCGTAAGTGAATTTGCTACATTCATCGCCGCGAGACACCCGAGGATCCAGAGATCTCATTGTCCCTAAAATGGCCTCTTACGCAACTTCACGACCACCTTCACCGCTTTTCCTGCAAATACCTCGACTTCCTCGTAGTGAACGAAGTAGCCATCCTTGGCAAATTCAAGCCGATGAGTGCCTGCAGTGAGCTTGAGAGGTCCCGTATTGAGGCCACGATAACGACCATCGACCGTCAGCTCGACCCCGACTGCTGGATCCATCGTAATGGCCACGGTCCCCGTGGGCCGCGCCACGGTCTCTTTCTTAGATGTGGATGCGCAGCCGCCCACCAAAAACAACAGCAGTGCCAGCAGCGTCAGCAGCGCCAGCAGCGCCAGCGTGAGGGCTTGGCTGCGACTAGCTACATTTGTATTCACTATTGTCGCGCGCATGGATTCATTCCCATTGGGCCTTACTATTCGGGTGGGGGGTGGGCGCTAGGGAGCGTTTCTGGCACCAATTCTTCGAGTTGAAATCGAAGAACGTTGCCTTTACGCCCCTGGAGTTTCAACCGGGTGGACGAGAATTTCGCGTTCGCCAGGTTCTGGGCGAGATTTCGAGCCGAAAGGTCACTCCGAGCTTCAAAAAATAGTTCGCCAGCGGCGATACGCTGCAGTCTTATCTCCCGCAAACGCACCGCGAGCCCCCCCAGCTCTCGAAGTAGCTGCTCGACTCTAGCGTAACTATGAACGCCAGAAATTCGAATGATGCGGGTATCACGGCCAACGGCTTTCTCCACCCACCGACTTGAAAACGCCAAGGAAACATCGGGGGCCAGGGTATTCAACGCGTCGGATAGCGCCCGCTCCTGAGCGGCACGACGCGTGGACGACGCCCCCCAACCGACATACGTCTTCTGCAGGAGCTCCACGTCTCCTTTTACCTGGCGTAAAATGAGCGAAACCTCCATTTTCGCGCCAAGCAGACCCAGTGCCCGAACGCCTTCGGCACCGGAAAAGACAGCCCGTACTTCGAGTATCGCGAGAGCGGCCCTTGCCTTGGCCCATCGTTTCAAATCTCCTGGCTTGCCTTGAAAGTCCTGACAAGAGAATTCTTTGAGGTGTAGGTCAGCACAAAGGACGGCCAAGAGTTTGTCACCGAGCTTGGGATCGTCCGCGCCTTTCACCCCTTTCACCACGAGAATCTCACCCTTCCTCGCGGACTTTCCCCGTCGGTTCTTTGACCGGCCTGTCCGCAGGGTCTTGCGTAGACTCGCACTCAGTCGCCTCATACGAACCTTCACGGATAAGCGAAGATCCAGGGTTGCCTTGCCCTGCTCTTCAGCGATTACGCGATAGTTCCTGACGAAGACTTTATGCCGAGCGAAAATGGCGCGTTGGATAGCCTTTTCTTTTGCGGCGAGCTCGGACGGTGATGCCAGCGAGGCCAGAGCGCGACGCAAGGCATCCCGTTCAGCTTTGAGTATGGCGCGTTTGCGCGCGGTCGTATAATTCCCCCCGGCAACCTTGGCCCTTCCCTCCCCCTCGAACTCAAAACTAGCCCGAGCGGAGCTTCCCCAAAGAATAAAGGAAAGCCCGACAAGAAACGGCAGAGAGAAACGCCGGTTCACACGCTATCGGAAGGAATAGGGGTAAGGGATTTTCATCGGAACGCCAGAGAACTTCGCGAACCGTGCCGTACGTACCGCAGAGGCTACGCAGCGCCCCGTGGGCGTTCCCTTGAACTTGCCGGTGATCTTCACCGCGCTGACTCTACCGGTGCCAGCAATTGTGGTGTTGGCCATGACGAGGCCTGGGACTTTGTATTTGTCGAAGCATGCCGTAACGCGGCCCCTGATACGCCTGAATCCAGCCTGAATATCCTTGCGCTCGAGAGATGCCGGCAGTTTCTTACCCGACGCCGGCTTGGCCGCGGCCCTTGGCCGGGACGATTTTTTTCCCTTCTTTTTGATGGCTCCCTCGATCAGCGCGTCGAGACTCGAGTCTTTCTTTGCCCGTCTCTTGGGCTTCTTGGGTCGCGTTTCTACAACCGTGACCTTAGGCGCCCTTGGCTTGACGCGAGCTTTACGCGCACGGCTCCGGCGCGTCGTCCGACTCTTCGCCCGGGTGGCCTTCGCCTTTTTGGGCGCAACCGCTACCTTCGTGGGCGTTGGCGCGACGGCCGCCTTCACTTTGCTGGGTGGAGGCGTGACCGGTGCAGCCGTCTTGGGTGGCGGTGTCTTTTCTGTAGCCACGGGTTTCGCCGTATCCGCTTTCTTGGCCGGCTGAAGTGCAACATTCTTCGTGGCCGGCGAAGTGGCCTTCGTGCCCACGTTTTCAACCACCTGGTTGTCGGTGGACTTGCTCGGCGTATTAACCGCAACTTCCCTGGCGGCGCGAGGCGTTGGCGAGTCTTGAGACATCAGATAGACGACCGTGCCAACGGCCCCCAAAAGAAGAACTCCCATGACACCCAAAAGAGGAACCAGCCAGGGCCGATCCGCACCGCTGCCCGAAGGCATAAGTACGTTTGCAGCCGCGACAGCCGGAATAGGCGCCAAATCGTCACCCGCCGGCATATGGCTAACCATTTGTTGTTCAGCTGCCAGTGCGCGAATGTCGATCAATCCCGAACCCGCAGCATCATCTTCTTCGGGTACCAAACTGCTCGCGGGCGAATAGGCGGGCTTTTTGCCCATGGCCAACGACTGTAAATTATTCAAGCTGAAGAGAACCGATTCTTCGCGGCGCTGCCCCGTCAACTGAACGGGTTCATCGGAATCGTCGAGGCCTTCCTCGGGAAAAAGCTGCTGACTTGGCGACGGTGCGGAGAATGCAGCCGCAGCGGCAGGAGCTGCCTCCACGGGCTCTTCTGCCACGGGAGAGTTATGCAATCCTGCTGACGACGCAAAAAGATCCGGGCCTGAAGTGTCTGGGGCTGCATCAGCGAGTGCGTCTGCCTCGGCACGCCGAGTATCGCCCCAACCATCTTGGGCTGCCTCTTCTTGAGCGGGTTCTTGCTGGGCGGCGGGTTCATCTTGGGCAGCCCAAGGCGGCTGTTGCGCTACGGGATCCACCGCCGGCGAAGATACTTCTCCTCCATCGGTGGGCGCCGTCGCGAGATCTCGAAACTCGTCGATCGCCCCAAGGCGTAGCCAATCAGCCAAGCCCTCACGCCACGTATACGTTTGGCCGTCGATCTCTCCGCGATCAAAACGCTCGCGAATTTCGTCGTCGGTCATGGGACCAACCTGGTCACGACCGATGACCACGTGCCAAACACCTTCATCGGCCGGAGGAGCTTGCGGTGCCGGTTGGGGTTCCGCAACCGCTTCCTCGCTGGCGGGCGCACCGCGCACGACGATGATATGCTGGCATTTCTTGCAGCGAATCTTAAAGACCTTGCCGCGAACCTTTTCGTCGGCAATGGAATATTTGGTGGCGCAACTGTCGCAAACGATCTTCATCGGGGAACCTTTGTCCAAGTCCCTGGGACAACGTCAGGTGCGAAACCCTGGGACGCGAGGGACATTATAAAGAGCGGGCCTTGCAAATGCAATTCCATAAAAATCAACACCTTTTCCCGATGCGAGGCATCGAGCCAGCATCCATAGGACACCTGGAAGGCGAGAAACTCTTGGCAAAATTTTCGTCTGGGATGATTACCAAACCCCATGAAGGGGCAGAGAGGCTTCCCGTCCCGGCCCAACCGAGACCAAAGCGACCTTCACGGCCAAATCCTGCTCGATCATGCGAACATAGGCCTTTGCTGCGGGCGGCAGATCGGCGAAATCCGACACCCCTTCGAGCGAGTCGAAGCCCTCAACTTCCCGATATATCGGCTCGACCAGGCTCCAATCTGCGGTGTCCATCGGTGGCAGAGAAAGCTCCTGCCCATTTAGACGATAGCCCACACAGACCTTGATGGCGCCCATGCCCGCGAGAACGTCCAATTTGGTCAGCGCCAAATAGCGAATTCCACTAACTCGAACCGCATAGCGAAGGGCGACCAGATCGAGCCAGCCACATCGACGCGGGCGGCCTGTCGTGGCCCCCACTTCGTGGCCTACGGTGGCCAGATGGTGTCCGGCTTCGCCATCGTCTTGGCTGGGCATGGGACCTTCGCCGACCCGCGTGAGATAGGCCTTCGTGACCCCCACGACATTTCCCAACATAGCGGGTGACACGCCAATACCCGGACTCGCTCCGCCCGCGAGGGTGGTACTCGACGTGACGAAGGGATACGTGCCGTGATCGAGGTCTAAAAGGAGCCCCTGGGCGCCTTCGAAAAGAACCGATTTTCCCGCCTTAATGGCGAGGTCCAGCTCGTGAGAAACATCCGTGATGTACGGCGCGAGACGCTTTCCGTGTTCCACGCAAAAATCGAGCATATCCTGAAAGTCGACGGTTTTGCCGCCTTGACGGGCAATGCGCGCATTGGCCTCCTCCACCGCAACGGCCAAGCGCTTTTCCAATCTATCGGGACGCAGCAGCTCGATCACGCGAATTCCCCGCCGCGCGGCTTTGTCTTCGTAGGCCGGCCCGACACCGCGTTTCGTAGTGCCCAGGGCCTCGCGGGTGGTCTCCCGCAACGCGTCGAGAATCAGATGATACGGCAAGATCAAATGGGCTCGGCCGCTGACTTTGAGGCGCCCGGTGAGGTCGATTCCGGCTGCAGCGACGGATTCCATCTCCTGCTGGAGGGCAGCGGGATCGACCACCATGCCATCACCCAACATACAGATGCAGCGCTCTCTGACGACGCCACTTGGTAGCAGGTGAACGACGACCGTTCGGCCATCGACGACCAGGGTATGCCCCGCATTATTCCCGCCGGCAAAGCGGATCACCACGTCGGCCTTTTCGGTGAGCAGGTCAACGACCTTGCCCTTACCTTCGTCGCCCCATTGGGCGCCGACTACCGTTAGATTTGGCATTGAAACTCCAAGCGTTTTGGTCTGTGGATTCCCGATGCCGCAGCGCGGCGGGATAGCCCAAACCAAAGGTGGGCCGAAAGTCGCAGACCCGCCAGCACACTGTCAAGATGTCCCTTTGGATCCGGCCGGTCGGGGCAAATTTTTGAGGCGGGAGCCCACCCCACAGGAGCCCCGCAACGACCTGGCCGACCTAAGGGGGGGGCCAGGCAGGCATCGTTTGCCCGGAGCCCCGGGCGGTGCTAAATCCGGATTGAGGGCCAAAGTCCCTCATCGACTACCGGAAAGTGAGCTCTAGATGACCAGACTTGTGGCGGTGATGTTGGTGGGCGCGTGCGTCAGCTGTATGGGCGCTACCCAGGAAACCTTGCTCAAAAGGGCAGCGTTTGATCTCAATTGCAAAGCAAACAATATCGAGATCGTCACGATCGACAAAAGGACCCGGGGTGTCACCGGTTGCGCTCAGCGGGTCACCTATGTCGAAACATGCCGGGCCTGCGCGAACGGATACCCGTCCTGCGATTGCACGTGGGTGCTGAACGGTGATGCACGGAAGATGGAATCCAAGGCAGCCGCCCCCGCAAAGCCTACGCCCACTGGGAAATCTGTGGCAGAAAGCCCCCCGCCAACTAGCGCTCCGGAGAGATCTCAATGAATCGTAGAACCATCATTAGCGCCTCGCTTTCGGCGCTATTCGTCTTTTCTTACTGCGGATGTTCCGACGCTCCGCTTCAATCCATTGATGGTGGGCAAGACGCCAGCGACTCATTCGTGGCGGCTGATGTTGGAAATGCCGACTTCGGACCTGCTCTCGACAAGGGTGCCACGCCCCTACCCGATGCCCCTGCTGCTGACCTGCCCCCACAAAATCTTCCGGGCCAGGCCTTGGTGAATGCCATCAACGATTACCGCGAATCGAAAGGCCTCAGCCGAATCACGTATTCGCCTTCGTTATCGGCCGTGGCGCAGGCTCACGTCGACGATTTGGATGCCAATCACCAGAGCACGGTAACCGATTCCTGCAATATGCATAGCTGGTCGGATAAAGGCACCTGGTCGAGCTGCTGCTATACCAGCGACCATGCGAAAGCCCAATGCATGTGGGATAAGCCTCAGGAATTGACGAGCTACACGGGAAACGGATTTGAGATCGCCTATTGGTCGTCCTGGACACCCAGTGCCGATGACGCCCTTCAAGGTTGGATAACCAGTTCGGGTCATCACAACGTAATGATCAGTGCCCCACCGTGGGATTCCCCGCCCTGGAAAGCCATGGGTGCTGCAATCGGCAAGAACTACGCTGCGGCTTGGTTCGGCAATGAAATCGACCCTGGACGCTAAGGGCCGTGCGGGAAAATGCGGTTCGTTCCATTCTAAGTTAATATGGCTAAATGCAGACCACACAGAATCCCATCCGCCCGATTCTCCTTTCGTTGTCGATCCTATTAGCGACCTCCGGCTGCTCCGACACGGCGAAGCCCACCTCAGTTGATGCGGCCCTGCCATCAGATGCGGGCAATTCCGACACGACCGCTACGCCGGACTTTGACCACCAAGCCGACGCTATTGATTCGATGCTTACCGACGATGACTTGGACACGACCGACAGTACGATAGCAATCGACACCGTCGTACCAATCGATGGGGCAGAAGCGGGGCTTCCTGTGCCCAATCTCAAACGTGCCTACGTCAAAGATGCTACGGCCCGACACGCGGTATGCAATGACGGTTCCCCAGCCGTCTACTACGGGCGCAAGGGCATCAATGGAAATCACAATCGCTGGGTCATTTTTCTGCGCGGAGGTGAAGCGTGTACCAGCGCTGCGGGTTGTGCCGAACGCCAAACCCTAAAGCCCCAGCTGATGAGTTCAACGAGCTATGCGGCCACGCTAACACCGGGCGGCATTCTCAGCCCCGATCCGGCGATCAATCCCGACTTCTACGATTGGAGCCATATCTTCATCATGTATTGTAGCTCCGATTCATGGTCTGGAGACAAGGCGCCCACAACCGAGGCACCTTGGGATTTTCGCGGCCATCGGATCCTCAACGCTATCGTCGAAGATTTGAAGGTCTTCGCCACCAATCCGCTGGCAAACGCAGCGGAAATCATCCTCTCGGGTTCGTCGGCCGGTGCGGGAGGCGTGAGGCAAAATCTCGACCATTTTGCCTCACTCTTTCCCACAATATCCGTGAAGGGTTTGGCCGATGCGAGTTTAGGGTCGGTCATCTTTCCCAATGCCAGTTCCCAAGAAGCCGCAGACAAACGCCAAGCCAAAACCGAATTTTGGAATGCGCAGGTGGACAGCAGTTGTCTGGCGGCTCAAGGCAATACCGGAGATTGTACGAATTCCAGCCCCCTACTTCATGGCTACATCTCCACGCCCTATTTCGTGTTCCTCGACCAACACGATTCTTACGTCACAAAGGGAAGCACTGATCAAACCCTCCTCGACCAACTCGCCCAGCAGGTCCGCAGCGACCTCGCCCCGCTTTCGGGTGCATTCAGTACGCGGAAGGGTTTTCACACCGCACTCAACAACGATACGCGCTTCGCAAAGACGAAGATTCAAGGTTCTAGCTACGCGGATGTCTTCGGCAATTGGTATTTCAACAGGACCGGTCCCAAGAACCTTGTCGCAGCGCCTTAGTTCAACCCAAACTAAACAACCATTTCCCCCTTGCTCCGATTCACATTCATGCGTAGCGTTCAAGCATGAACAACTACTCGACGAAGACATTTGGCCCGTTAGCGCATCTCGTAGGAACCTGGGAGGGCGAAAAAGGCGAGGACCGAGCTCCCGATGATGATCCCCGTGAGGTTGAAAAGAACCTTTATCGCGAGCGCATTGTTTTCGAGCCACTCGACCCCGTCAACAATCACACCCAAGTCCTTCACGGTCTACGTTATTCCACCACAGCGTGGCGCATCGGTACTGACACCCCGTTCCACGAAGAACTCGGATACTGGCTTTACGACGCAAAACGCAAAGAGTTGATTCGATGCTTTATGGTGCCGCGAGGAGTGACCGTATTGGCGGGCGGCATCGTCGAACCAGAAGCGACAGAATTTGACCTCTCGGCTGACGCTGGTTCCAAGACTCATGGAATTTGTTCCAACACTTTCCTCGATGAAGAATTCCGAACGGTTCGCTACGAACTCAAAGTGACGCTGCATGAAGACGGGTCGTTCAGCTACGACGAAGACACCCAGCTGCAAATCAAAGGGCAAACGGAAATCTTCCACCACACGGATGCCAACCGACTGGCGCGCACAACACGATAGCCGGATATTTCAAGCCAGGGCCGGCAGGGGGAGCCTGAAGTCGCAGCGACTACCGATTGCCAATAACACTAAGGCAGCAAACCGGCCAGGCGTTTGAATTCCGCACGGGGCAACTGAACGAGAAGTGGTTCTTGGGCGGGATTTAGCCAACGAATAATCCGGATCAATTCCCTTTCATCCATCGCCGTACAGCCGACCGTTGTGGCCGTGGGCGCCGCCCACGGGTGGAGAAAGATCGCACTTCCCGCACCAGGAACCACATGCGGCAGATTGTGTTTCACCACCACACCATAGCGGTATGAGGCCTTTAACCTTTCGAAGGATTTCCAGCGTTTGGCGGGTTCTTGGCCAACGGGGAGCTCAACGAGCCGATTGTATTGTGGCGAAGCGGGGTCATCGACCCAAAAGTGATTCTCTCCCACCTGCAGCCAGTTCCAAAGACTCCCCAAGGGAGGAACGCGAGCGCGACCGAAGGCGGTGCCGATGCCAAAGATTCCCGCGGGGCTTTTGCCATCGCCTTCAGTCTTTAGGTTCGTCGTCTGCTTCCGATGCAAGCCTCTCCCCCAAGCGAGACCAGCATGGCCAAGCGTAATCGGAACCGGTTTCCCAGAGTCACACCATCTTGTCCCGACCTTGTGCACGCGACGCAGCTGCCCTTCCTTGCTCTTCCACCCGTCCACCAGCACGACCAGGAATTGCTGCGTCGACGGAAACGCGCGACCAACGCTCTTGAGTTGGAGGTCGAGAGAAATCCCCGTACAAACGCCAACAGCTGAACTCCTTTCTCTGCCGACGCCCGAACATATTATTACCCCCTCGGCTGCAGTCTGAGCGCAGCCAAATGCCGTAGCCATCCATACAACAAAGGAGGCGAGTGAAGCGCTGGTCCGCAATGACAACATGGGCCAACCATATAACTGCCGTACACCGAAGGGAAGCCCGTAGACCCAAAGGTGTCGTTCAGATACGTAGGCAAGGAGGCGAGATTCTGGTAACTTTCCCTCTTCCGTTAGGTCGCGCGTTCAATCACGCCTTACAAGTGAGGTCCTGTGTCAACCATTGCACTCAGAATCAGAAAAATGAAAAGCGGTGAAACGCTCATCGCCGAATTCGAAAATGCCGATGACTGCCGTTCCTGGTTAAAGGACCGCCCCCAATTCATCGAAGTTCTTGGGGTCACCTCGAGCGACGTTCCTCACGCTCTTCAGGACGAACTCCGCAAACTGATGAGGCCCGTAGACGAAGAGGAACGCGTTTTTGAAGCCAAGGCCGAGGCCAAATATCAAGCGGAACTGGAGAGCTTCGCGGAAAAGGAAAAGGAAAGACGCGCGGCGGAACTTGAAGCCTATAAAGAAAGCATGAAGACAGCCGACCCCGCGCGGCCGTTACAGGCCACCTGGAATCGTGAGGACGGCGTGAAGGTCAGCGATCCCTACGATCCCCGCGAGGTCACCGAAGCCGCACGAGAAGCTGTAGTCGCTTGGGTCCGAGAGCGAGATACGTGGGTAGAGCGCCGCAACCAAATCGTCGATTCGGCCACGGTGCAGGTCTACCCCCTCGACCTACCCGAGGATGCCGAAAGCCGGGTTTTACATGGAGGGCAATTCACCGTGGCCATGGCCGACCCCGAGAATAATTAGTATTGCAGCCCGAAGATACGCTTCCACCGATAGCCATCCAACACAGCGAGCCATTTCCCAGGCGCCTCTTCGTGGGCATCGATATGGTGCATTCCGTCAGCGTTCCAGCCGCTGCCGCTTGCTTTGAATAATGCCTCATTGCCCAACGGCCGTTCACTATATGTGGTGGGCGTGAGTTCCTCGATCTCAAATGCAAAGACTCTGTTTCCGTACTGAATCTCGTCATCCTGGGCGAAACGCATCGGCTTGCCGTTGTAGAGAATGAACCGCCCCCCCGGGCGTACAACGTCTGCGCTTCCACTCACCACGGGGTTCTGCGTGTGTTTCACGTAGGGCCCCATCAGGTTCTCGGAATGGTAAAGCAGTAGCGTGTCGTTGGAGAGCGTCGAGGCGAAAATCCACCACCGATTCTCGTATCGTATAATCGATGCATCGACCAAGCGTGGGCCGTCGAGCAACTTTTTGACCAATTGCCATTTCGTTGGAAATTCCGTCGCTTTGTAGAGCCGAAC
>Ga0257122_1002741_pt1 | contig 10763 bp, 9 predicted proteins | sample SI106_120metaG_FD_190146 | JGI IMG/M metagenome (GOLD analysis project Ga0257122, IMG submission 190146) | Marine microbial communities from Saanich Inlet, British Columbia, Canada - SI106_120 | ecosystem: Environmental > Aquatic > Marine > Inlet | place: Canada: British Columbia | collected... | reverse complement strand
GGCACGTTGGTCCCGGTAATAGGGCTCATCCAGGTAGGAGAGCAGGCCATGGCAGACCGTTACGCTTATATCCCGTTACTGGGAATATTCATCATTTTCGCATGGGGGTTACCGGATCTATTGTCCGGATGGCGTCACCAAAAAACAGCATTGCTTGCTTTGGTGGGAACTGTTTTCCCGGCATTGATGATCTTGACCTGGATTCAGGTGGCGTATTGGAAAAACAGCATCACGATTTTAGAACACGCCATCGAGGTTACCGATACCGAGCATCCCGGATTCGTCATGGTCCATAACAACCTGGGCGTGGCTCTCTCTGACGAAGGAAAAGATGAAGAAGCGATCGACCATTTTAAGCAGGCAATACAGCTCAAACCGGAATTTAGTGAGGCCTATTACAGCCTTGGAGTTTCCCTGAGCAAGCTGTCGAAGTTTGAGGAATCCATTAACCCGTACCGGCAGGCCATAAGGCTAAAACCCGATGATGCAGATGCCCATTACAACCTTGGAACTTCGTTGAGTGAACTAAAAAATTTTGATACGGCCATCTCTCATTTCAAGCAATCCATTCGCCTCAAACCCAACATGGCAGATGTTCATTACAGCCTGGGATTAGCTTTAAGCCAACAAAACAAATTCAAAGAAGCGATCCCTCATTATCAGAGAGTAGTCAGCCTGAACCCGGAACACGCAAAAGCACATAACCGTCTCGGTGGTGCCCTGGGACAAATCGGGAAAATGAATGACGCGCTCTTTCATTTCAAAAGAGCGTTAAAAATTCAACCCGATTTTGCCGCGGCTAAAAACAATCTTGACCTGGCCCAATCAATTCTGGATAGATGAAACGCCGGACCTGCAAACTTGGCCCAAATAACCCACTCATGTAGTGACCCACCATTAAGTTGAAGAAGACGGGTTCCATATTGGTTTAGTCAGTGAAAGCCAACTGAAGTCACTTCCCGACCCTACAAAAAACGGTAAAACACAACCGAGTTTCAATCAGTAGTTCCCCCATTTAAAACAAAAAGCCCACCCCTCACCGGACTGATTGAGGGATGGGCTGATTAGTTCATTGACATACTTGTCTAATAATTATTGCATGATCACTTTGCCTTCAAGTTGCTGTTTAGATACCAAGCCAAAGTCACCACTATCAAAACTATTCCTCTTGTTATCCCCCATTACAATATAGTTATTTTTGGGGATTCTATTGCCGTATCGCTTTAATTGTAAGGCTAATACACGTGATGAAGTGGCAGAACGTGTCATTGTTAACGCTTTACCATTAATAAGCATTTGGTTTGATTTAAACTCCACCCTATCGCCCGGAACTGCAAGAATCCGTTTAACCATAAGCCTATCTCGGGTATTAAACTTAAGAGCGATCATGTCACCTTTCTCAGGACTATGCTTTTTGAAATAATCTCTATCAATCTGGACTTCATCGCCATGCTCCAAGGCTGGCTGCATGGAACTTCCGTTAACTTTTAATCTTGGAAGCGGATTAGCTTTTTCAGTATATCCGGAAGTTATGTTTGCCCCGCCCCCAAGAACTTTGATGCGGCTTCTTTGAAGGTCCGACTTCCACATGGACATTACATTATAACCATCCAACAATTGCTTCATAGCAGAGGGCCAGTCAGGAGCTGTAATTGAGACGGAAATATTGACACCTCTTAGATCCTCAGGATAAGTGATTTGGATACCTGTGGATTTGTGGATGCGATCTAAAACATCACTAAGCGGGTGTGCTTTGAACTTAAGCAAGATCCCGTTATCGTTTTGGTCAATTATACTGGTTTGCGCCGCCCACAAATTACCAGCGGATAACACCAGACTTAGCAAAACATATTTGAAAAGCTTCATTTATCTAACCCTTATGAATAGAAACTTTAAAACTCAACATTGCCGCCTCCACTAGTATTCCCGGAAGCCACGTCATAGTTCGGACCTCCTCCATGGGAACGGTTATTGGCATAATAATTACCGGTTCCTGAAATTTTAATCCCAGATCTACCAAACCCTATAAGATAGCTCATTGCATTACCTTCAATTTGGTTAATTGTCCCCGTTACTAAAATATTTGCAGATCCGCTTTCCCTTATGTGATTGCCAGTGACTTGAACACCACCTCTGACAGTAATCCCCGCTTCTCCGCTCACTCCAGTGTTATTCCCGTATAGCTGGTTATTTATAACCCTCGAACTATCGGTCACCTTAATTCCCGAAAGTGTGCTACTTAAAATATTATTATTGCTTACCAGACTGTACGCTAGCGCAAATATCCCCACGCCCTGATTATCAGAAAGGTTGTTCCCCTCTACGTTTGCCGTATAGTTTGCATGGATGCCGTCTCCAGAATTTGCGTGTAAAACATTAGCTTTTACCATGGATGAACCACCCGTTGAAATACCGTGGGAACCATTATTTGACGCTGTATTATCAATAATTTGAGATTGGGCCCCAGTACGAATGCCAGTATCTCCATTACCCCTTGAGATGCAATTTCTAACAATGGCCACATCGCCCAAATAAATCCCAGCCATGCCATTGTTCAAGACGGTGCAATCTTTAACAACGTGACTTCCCCCACCAAGGCTGATCCCGTTAGCACCATTCGAATGGATTCGCATATTGATAACCCTGTGTCCAGTTCCAGCGGCATTTTCCCGAATGCCATACCCTGCGAAGTTGCGAATTGTTCCATTGCGGATTTCGATGTTGGTCTTGTTACTAAATAAGATACCTGTATTATTAACGTCAACAGGAGTGGACCCGGGACCGATCAAACTGAAACCATTGAGGTCGATCGTCACATTATCCGCTTGTACAACGATGGCAAAGGCCGAAGAGGGTGATATCAAATCACCCGTAAAATAGTAGGAACCGGGCTGAGTGATACCAAACCCCGAAGATGAAATTGCGGAAATGGGAATACGCACTTCAGAACCAGCGGCATCGATGATTTCATTAGCGTGCAAACCATCCAACAGGTCCGCATCCAGTCCACTGCCTGTACCCTGCGCCACAATACCGGCTGGACCCTGAGGACCCGTATCCCCTTGCGGACCAGTAGCACCTGTTGCCCCTGTTGCGCCATCAGAACCATTAGCCCCTGCCGCTCCTGTATCACCTTTCGGACCTTGAACGCCCTGTGACCCAGTATCGCCTTTTGCCCCAGTCAAACCTGTATCACCCTGCGGCCCTTGAGGACCGGTAGCACCTGTTGCGCCATCAGAACCATCAGCCCCTGCCGCTCCTGTGTCACCTTTCGGACCTTGAACGCCCTGTGACCCAGTATCGCCTTTTGCTCCGGTCAAACCTGTATCACCCTGCGGTCCTTGAGGACCGGTTGCACCTGTTGCGCCATCAGAACCGTCAGCCCCTGCCGCTCCGGTAGCCCCCTGTGGTCCCGGTGTAAGTTCAATGGTATTGATTTGGGTTTGCAGGTCAGCGGTTTCCGCTTGCAAGTCACTCACTGCCGCCCGTAACCGCTTATTGCCCTTCAGCTTGTTTTTATCTTCGTTCTCTTCCTTCTTATCCTTGCCCTTCTTTTGCGCAAAAGCCACACTTGTGAAAGCAGTATCGTTCAACACCAACCCTCCCCCCAACTGAACGAATAGAAACAGAATCGTTAAACTAAAAACTAAAACTGACCGCTTAATAACAGTTGCCATGACTTTCTCCCCACAAGAATTGATGTAGCAAAAAGTTAATTTTTTATACCTTCGTAGTTAAGCCTCAAGAAAGCCATCATCTATGGATGGTTTCCCCCTTTGTTGGTGCCACCCGAGTAATCAGGGCTCCCTCCAAAAGAAGCATTGTTCTTATAAATACCGCTACCTTGAAACCTGATTCCATAACCGTGAACTCCGCTTATATAAAACATGGAGTTTTCTTCAATCACATTACCTGATCCGGTCACATGGATGTTGGCACGCCAGTTTTGCTGGGAATTATTTCTTACTATTCTTGAACTGAACTGGGCAAATATCCCCGCTTCAGAATCCGTCTGGGAAGTATTATTGCCAGTCGATGTATTGTCATAAATCATGGATTCATTCCCGGAATATATTCCTGACAAAACACTATTGCTAACATTATTTTCTTTGACCAAATTAAAGAAACCAGCAAATATTCCTCGTCCCGCACTAGTTTGAACAACATTCTCTTCCACGGAGGCCGCACTGCCGGTTTGAATTCCATGGCCTCCATTGTTTCTCACCAAATTACCTTTTACTTTGGAGGTCGACCCAACGTTGATTCCTCCCTGCACATTGGATACAACCGTATTCCCAATAACTCGGGAACCTTGCCCTGCAACGATCCCGGCGATGGCATTCTTTCTAACGGTGTTTCCTGAAAAAAATATGTCATCCAGACCTATGATTCCAGTGCCGACATTGGCAACCGAGGTGCTTCCAATCACTCTCGAACCGGTACCCACAAAGATTCCTCCCAGTCCATTCGCTGCGGCCCATGATTCACGAACCAATGCATGGCCGCCACCATTAAGGCCATTTATAAGAGAGATCCCATGTCCTCCGTTTTCTCTGGATACGACATTGGTCACCCGATGTCCAACAGTATTGCCAAATTGTGAAGCATCATCGACAATTCCATGACTGCCAAATCGACGCACCATGCCGTTTTTGATTGTCACATTAAATTTGGATTGAATCAAAATACCTATCCCAGTTCCGTTACCTCTTCCTGGTCCAGTCAGGGAGAAGCCATTGAGATCAATCGTAACGCCATCCCCTTTGACAACGATGCCATGATCAGTGGTATTGGCGATCGTTAAATCTGAAGCAAGAAAGTAGGACTTAGGATCGTTTAACTCAATGGTGAACGGTACTGAAGAAATAGGAATTCGTACTTCATCGCCGGCCGCATTTACTGCCGCATCAATGATCTCATTGGCATGAAGCCCATCAACCAAGTCAGCATCCACCCCACTTCCTGCACCCTGTGTGAGTAGAGCGTTGGTGCTATTAATTTGAGTTTGTAAGCCTGTAATATCCCCGTCATTAGACGTTACCTGACCCTGAAGATTCGCGATATCTCCATCATTGGACGTAATTTGATTTTGAAGACTGGTAGTGTCTGCGCCCTGCTGAGTTTGCAGGTTTGAAATATCTGTGTCGTTGGATGTAATCTGTCCCTGCAAATTGGTTATATCGCCATCATTAGAAGTGATTTGACCCTGTAGGTTGGTGATGTCCCCATCATTGCCGGTGATCTGGTTTTGCAGATCAGCGTCCTTTGCTTGAAGATCAGTGATGTCTCCATCGTTACTGGTTATTTGGCTCTGAAGGTTTAAAATATCTCCATCATTGCTTGTGACCTGCCCCTGAAGGCTGTTTACCGATGACGTGGTACTTGCGTCCAGTGTCGACACATTCGAGTTGGTGGTATTTACCTGTCCCTGAAGATTAGAAATATCACCATCGTTGCTGGTGATCTGACCTTGCAGGTTAGTAATATCATCATTATGTTGTTGCTCAAGGGCTTGCACTCCACCACTGGCCTGCCCTGGCGGTGAAGTAGGCTTACCGTTTTGCGCGAACGCGACTGAAGAAGTAGTTAATAGAAATAAAACTGTGAAAAGAGATATAACTGTAGGTAGGCGATTCATAAATCTTTCTCCCCGTAAGATTAAACCTTAAAGTTTAAGAACTCTATTTCTGATGTTTTATTATGAAGTGCGTAACCCGCCGGAGCAGGTAAAAATTCGGAAGGTAGAAAATTAGCTGTGCCAATAATAGTACTTATTCCGTTGTCAGACAACCCCCTAAATAGGGGGTTTGGGCAAAATGGGGTTAATTGACGAAACTGTGACAATTTTGGTGGGAAGATCCTGATGTTCCACCAAGCGGGGGAAATTTAAGGCAGGGAAAAAACATATCACTGTTTAACTTTTCGTAACCAACCCAGCTACCTGAAGTGACATTGGTCGCAGTCGCTTTCAACGCTAAAGGCTTGTTCGCCATTGTGGCAGGCTCCGCAAAATTTACCCTCTCCCATAGTTTTCATGGTCATGGCATTTCCAACATCAGCACGGCCCACTCTCTTTTGGAAAATCTTGTTATGGCAATCCTCACATGTTTTCCCATAACTCAAATGTATGCTGTGGCTAAACCGGACACGTTCCAGCTCTCCGGTATCTTTGTAGTAAATTCCTCCAGGCATACGAGCAGAGGTGGTTTCAGGAAGGGTTGTCATGCAAATGGCGAAAACAACCAACAACAGAATACTCAAGCGAAATACATTCTTATTCATTCGTCTTTTAAAGTTTAAAATCCTGTTTATAAGAAAGTTTTGTTTATATTCGGGCCAGATGTTGCCATTTCTGAATCACCCTGTCAATCAATGGAGAATTTGAGTTGATCAATTGACACAATATCCTGCTTATCGGACCTCCCGGCTCTGGTAAGTCGATGTCGGCAAAAACACACACCACTCACATTTAATGCTGACTTGACCGCAATGACCCACTCGTGTAGGTTGAATCCGCAATCGGCATACCAAACAACCCCCTCAATCCCCCTTATCAGGGGGAAGTTTATATAATCCCCCTGTCAAGGGGGGCTAGGGGGGTTAAACATTCCCTGCCGGTAATACTCGGCAATAGTGAAGTTAGGAGGACAATTGGTCGCACTCGTTCACAGTGGAGCGGTTCTGGGAATTGACGGTTACCCGGTCGAGGTCGAAGTCAACCTTTCACAGGGCCTGCCGGGGATGTCCATCGTTGGTCTGCCCGATGCCGCCGTCAAAGAAAGCAGTGACCGGGTCAGTGCCGCCATCCGCAACACCCAGCTTTCCCTGCCTGTACGAAGAATAACCATCAACCTGGCTCCCGCCGATATCCGCAAAGAAGGCTCCGCTTTCGACCTGCCTATCGCTATCGGCATTCTTGTCGCCAGCGGACTGATCGATAACGAGCGATTGAAAAAATTTGTGATTCTCGGCGAACTCTCTCTCGATGGCCGGGTCAAACCCATTCGTGGCGGACTCTCCATCACCGCCATGGCACGGGAAAACGGTATGGAAGGCGTGCTTCTGCCAGCGCAAAACGCCGCAGAAGTTTCGGTGATCGAAGGCATTCCCATCTATCCGATAGAAACCCTGCCCCAGGCTGTGGAATTCTTATGCGGGAAGCTGGCGCTTCAGGCAATGACTCCTGAAACCCAAGCCGAGAGCCCACGCGCCAGCGAATACGAATTGGATTTCACCGATGTCAAAGGCCAGCACCATGTCAAACGCGCATTGGAAATTGCCGCCTCAGGCGGACATAATATTTTGCTTATCGGACCTCCCGGCTCCGGTAAGTCCATGCTGGCAAAACGCATCCCGACTATCCTGCCCTCCATGACTCAGGGGGAAGCCATCACCAGCACAAAAATCCATAGCGTGCTCGGTCAGTTAAAAAACGGCGGAGGGCTCCTGAAACTACGCCCTTTTCGTTCGCCGCACCACACTATCTCCGATGCCGGGTTGATCGGTGGCGGGCGCGTGCCCATGCCGGGGGAAGTATCCATGGCGCATAACGGCGTGTTGTTTCTCGATGAGCTTCCCGAATTCAAAAGAAACGTTCTAGAGGTATTACGCCAACCCCTGGAAGACGGCGAGGTCTCCATTTCACGCGCCGCAGGTTCCATCACCTATCCCGCCAACCTCATGCTGGTGGCGGCTATGAATCCCTGCCCCTGCGGTTACCGATTCGACCCGAAACGAGAATGCGGATGCACTCCCATGACTATCAAAAAGTATGTGGGGAAAATATCGGGGCCCTTACTCGACCGCATCGACCTGCATATCGAAGTACCGGCGTTGGACTATAAAGACCTGTCATCAGAATCCGGTGGAGAACGGTCCCAGGCGATAGCTGACCGGGTTGAGCAAGCCCGAAGCGTCCAGTTAAAACGCTTTCCGGACGACGAAAACAATTTCAACGCCAACATGAACCCGCATCAACTGAAATCCTGGTGTCAACTCGATGAAGCTTCGAAAAAGATCATGGCTCTGGCAATAGACAAACTGGGGCTCAGCGCCCGGGCGCACGACCGCATATTAAAAGTCGCCCGCACCATTGCCGACCTGGCTGGAAGTGAATCGCTACAGTCCGAACACATTGCCGAAGCCATCCAGTACCGCTCCCTCGATCGCGAAAGCTGGTTCTGACCGGCGAGCCGCCGGGGGCCCGAGAGGCGTAGGGCCAGTGGACCTGGAACTTTAGTTCCCAATCAGGCCCGAAGGAAAAAAAATAAATATGATGGAAAATATTAGGTTAAACTTTATTTAGCTTGTCGGGTTAGATATGGATTCAGAAATCCCCTAATAATTCCGAATAGAAGTATATGCAAACACCCTTCTACAGCACGGTCATATGAATAGAATCACAACACCAAAATTTATCCAGAAGGAACAACGTCATTTTATTCCCAGTGATGGAGGCCCCTGGTTTGCCACAAAACGTCATATGGCGAAGCCTTTCGCGGATTTAACCGCCCGATATTTTCTGGACTCAAGGATTCGTAAAAATATCACTCATCTTAAAAATGAACAACCTGATCTGATATTGGGCGAGACGCATTGCCACTCCACTTTTTCAGATGGATCGCACTCGGTACAAAACATACTGAAAAGAGCCGCCTTCCTGGGGCTGGACTATGTAGTTATTACCGATCATTTAATTCCGGGGAAATTTTTGATCGAGACCATAGTCGCTTCTCTAAAGGAGCAGGCTCAATGTATTAATGAATGGGATGAAACCACCAAACCGATCAAAGCGTACCCTGCTTTTGAAATAAGCACTATGGATGGACATCTGATTATCATTCTGGACCCGGAATACTTATCTTTGGAAAAAGTCTCCGACATTTCACTTCAATTTTCTGACTTTGATTACCAGTTCGTCTCTATGCTTGATGTGATTCCAAGAATTGAACCCTTTGGGGGAATATCAATCGTCCCACATCCAGAAAAAAAGAAAACACACCCTTTTGGTGCATCCATTAAGTGGGTAAAAGAAAACCTTACTGGGCTGGTCGATGGGATAGAAGATATATCATCGGGGCATGGATATCAGGAATCTTATTCACAGGAACTTGGCTTGGCCTCCATCGGCTCATCGGACGACCATTTCAACTTGCTCATGGGTACAGCCGTCACGGCTTACGATGGGAACATCCACAACAGTCTGATTTCTGCTGTAAAAGCCAGACAAACGAAAGCGATCTCCGTTGAAAGCTCCCTGCAACATCTCCTCACAATAGCGCGCCGTGTGATTTAACATTGCAGCAAAAAAAAACAGCTTAAGAGTTGGGCCCGATCAGTTGGTAAAACTGGCACCAAAAGGGCTACTTGAACTCGCGGAGCCTAGTTGCAGGTATTTTTCTTTTTTCTACTTTTAAACTGCTTTCGCAGTTGATCCTTCCCATAGATTTCTACCGCAAGTCTGAGATTATCCACCATCAGCCTCTTTTCCATCTCGGTATCATATCGCCTGGGTATTCCAGTCCTTTGAGTATCCGCTTTTCGATCCGTAGTTGTAAGCATGAGAAATCCTTTGAAAGTTTAATTTCGTTCAACACCTTGCTCAATACCGTAGAAAGTAGCCATTAATTTGGCGACTGTACTCATAGACTTTTCCTTAGGTGTGCAATTTTTGCCGGGTACTTCAGGGTTTTTGAGAGTTTTGGGCCTCACATTGCGCTTTTTGGTACTTGCAGTCATGGTATTCCCTTTCCAAAAAATTGACATATAGATGCATATTTTATAAGTGCAACTATTGAGCCAATTATTGACTCGTGTCACTTTTGACCTGGAATCTGAGGTGGCGATACGGAAAGAAGCGGGTGGGGGGGGGGTCTGCGCTAAAAAGAAAAGGGGCCCGGCCATTTGGCCGAGCCCCTTTACGTAAATATGGACTAAAAAGACTCCGGCAGAGTCAAAGTTCTGCCGGATAATAGTGGGTTCTTATTTGGGTACCACTTGGGTGGCCTGTGGGCCTTTCTGCCCCATGCCTTCCTCAAATTCAACCGACTGGCCTTCTGTAAGAGTCTTAAAACCTTCTCCTTGAATCTCTGAGAAATGAACAAAAAGATCTTTGCCGCTCTCGGACTCAATGAATCCATAACCCTTGCCTTCGTTAAACCATTTTACTTTTCCTTCTGCCATAATAAATACTCTCCTGCAATCTTGGGGAACTCACTTCCAGAAAACCTGGATTAATGTTCTCCCTGTTTTTTTTAATTGGGTTGGATTGATGCAAGGACTTTCAGAAAACCACTTCGAGAAAAAACTAAACTTCCTTTAGTCTACTAAACTAAATTGTTTTTACACCTTTGCTCTAGGCTAGAAAATAGAAGGAATCAACCTACACTGCAAACAAACAACCCTGTTTTACTTGATCAGTCTAGCATGAAATACGGAGAATATTCGACAAAACTTAACAAAAAAGTTTAAAACGCCGGGGTTAAAGAGGGATTTTTCTCCATTTTCATAGAATTTAGTTCCTAATTCGGGGAAAATGAGTTATATCTGTTAGCAGGATCAGTTATTTAAATACCCCTTATTACCCCCCGTTATTTTCACTCCTCTTTGTTTTTTGGGCCCTAAATCACAGTCCTAAAGTTTAATGGTTTGCTCCTCAGGGCAACTTCTTTAAAAAAAATTTGTCGACATCAGTTAATTTGGAGTAGCGGATGAAGAGCTGGTTGCGTTTGTTTGCTTTTGGTGTTTCATGTTTTCTGTTTTCA
>Ga0257122_1002738_pt1 | contig 10771 bp, 6 predicted proteins | sample SI106_120metaG_FD_190146 | JGI IMG/M metagenome (GOLD analysis project Ga0257122, IMG submission 190146) | Marine microbial communities from Saanich Inlet, British Columbia, Canada - SI106_120 | ecosystem: Environmental > Aquatic > Marine > Inlet | place: Canada: British Columbia | collected... | reverse complement strand
AACCACGGGAGCTTTTATTCATAAAGATGAAGGAATTTTGTTCTCAAATAGAGAGGATTCTGTGGCTTACCAAAAATATCAAGCCTTAGTAGAGATTATTGAGAACAATGGAATGGAATATAATTCGAAGGGGAGGCCCCTGGATGTATCCCCAGTCCTAATAACTTATCTGGGAGGTAGCTGGAAGGGAAACTTCAGAAGCTTCAGTTCAACGGAGAGCGAAACAGATCCCCTGAGGTTTAGTATTGAGTTCGAGTTTCAAGCTGAGGCTAGTCAGGTGCTAACATGAGCACCCCATTTGATGCGTTTAGAAAACTCACTAAAGAAGTTACCAGTGTAAAATATACTAGAAGTATTCTTAGGGATATAATAAGAAACTCCAGGGAAGACAATGTGGAACCTGAAGGATTGGGAGGTACTTCTCTGGACAGTTCTAATTTCGTAGTTTATTTGGGGCAGAGTCAGAACCCAAGTGATTTTTTTATGTTAGACAGCTCCTCAAATACCGGAAAATTAGTTATACCAAAGTCTGAAAGAGAAGATGACATAATGAAGATTAGGCTTGTTGGGATGTCCACAACTGTCCCCGAGTTGTATTTATTAGTGAATCCTGCTAGTCTAACAATAAACCAAGATAAATCTTACACTACTTATTACACTAGGAGTGGCCCAAAAACAGAGTGGAATGGTAATAAGCCATTAGAAATAAGTGTTAATGGAAAAAGCGGTGGCTTCTACATGTTTGACGAGGACGTAGATGAAAGTGGTTACGGGGTTAGAAATTATTTCAAAACATTAGCATTTAAAAACATTATGAGTTTGGTTTCTTTGTATAAGAATAACGGAACAGTTTACGGATCTAAAACTGTAGATAAAATGGGAGGGGTAGAAATTATTTATAAGCATAAAATATATCATGGTTCCTTCACTTCTATGTCGTTATCTTTTAAGGATTCCAACCCCTCTACCCTAGACTATAATTTTAGCTTTAGGTCTTTTATTCAGGTTAATGGGAGGCCAGCCCTCTAATGGCAGATAGCACAACCCGTTTATTAGATACAGGAGCTAGGAATAGACTCGGTAACAAACCTTATACTCGTCTATATCGAGATTATAGAGTAGCTATTTGGGACAGTTCTATATTACGAAAAACTGTAAATGGAAAGGAGTATACAAGAAATATAAATGACGACATAACTAGTATAAGTATAAATTATAATATTGATGCTCCCCCTGCGACTTGTGATATTGAACTCCAATCTCCCAGACATAAGAGGGAGGGAGAGGAGCAATCCTATAACACTAATTATGGCCTTCTTATTAATGATTTCGATGAAATAATTGTATATGCCAAGAATAGATTTGCAAATCCTCAGGGCGAGATAGAAGAGCAAGAGGTATTCAGGGGACTGGTAACCAGGATAGTAGACTCCGGGACTGGTAATGACCACAAAATAAGTTTAAATTGCTCAGATCTATTATACTGGTGGAAAATAATGAGGATGAATATCAATCCTTCCCAAATTAATAGAAAATTGTATAGTGTTGGGACTGAAAATAACACAAAACAGGCAATTTTTGGGGATCGAAACCCTTACGAGATAATTGCTTATATTACCTCCATTTATAATGTAGATTTTGCTTTTGAAAATACCGTGTTTTCCGAGACTCAGGAATCTGAACTAGCAGCAAATGTAACCCAGAGTTATGGGACTATGGAAAAGTGGGAAAGACGTTTTTCGGAAATAAAAGCTCGTACCTTCTTTTACGGAGTTCAGAGAAAGAAGGGAGCCTTCAAGCCTAAAGTGAGCAGGAAGTCTAAAAGCACGGCAGGACTTACCAGAGATACAGGTAGGCAGGGAACATCAGTGGGAGTAGTCCAATCGCAAATTAAAAATAAGGATCATACTTATATAATTGTAGATATCGATAAAAGTGTACTTCAAAAGTTCAAGCCTTATGAACTATTATTTATACAAGGTTTATATGATGACGAATACAAAGATAGATTGGAAATAGCACAAGAGGTGTCCAGGATATGTGGGTTTGAGTTCTTTCAAAACACTAACGGGCTAATATATTTTAAACCTCCTTTCTTCAATCTAAAGATCCCTAAAGGCATCAACCATATATATACGTTAGAAGATATTGATATTATTAGTGCAGATTTTAGTTCAAATGCGGAAGAAGTCGTGACCGAAATGTCAGTCCAAGGTAAGGTTTCCACTGAATTCGACATGGAACTGGATAAGAGTATAAGAGCTTTTTACAGAGATGGAAAGTTAGCCAAAGATTATGGGGTCCAGACCCAAAATATGGAGATAACTTGGATTAGGTCAGGAATTCAAGCTCTACAGTATGCTATCAGTGAGCTTGATAAAATAAATTCTAATAGATTTCAAGCTAGTATAACAATTCCGGGGAGACCCGAGATGAGGCTAGGTTATCCTATTTATATACCTTCTTACGATGAATATTGGTACGTAACAGGAATTTCCCACAGTATTTCACCGGAATCTTTCACCACAACTATAACAGCAACTTCTAAAAGAGCTAAATATTATCACAATAATCAGGTTCTAAAAAATGGGGTGTTAACTATGTCAGCGGGGACAGAGACCCAGACGGATAGATTCAAAACTTTTATTCTTCAAGGGTCAGAGGGGACAATTTCTAGCGGGTCAACAACCACAGTAACCAAAGACGGTAGCAATATAAAAATGCCTTTATCGGATGAAGATGGTTACGATTTAATCGGAGGATTTCCTTATGGCAGGTCTTATTCTATAAGTGCGGAGGGTGAGCTTACGAATTCTTCTACGGGAGAAGTTTTATCCCCGGCTGGAGTGGGAGACATTTTAACTACTTACGATACAAAGCAAAAAACAAAGGTAAAAGAAGTTCCCAAACAAAAAGATACTTTTTCTCCTCCAGAGAGACTCAAGCTAGAGGACACTAAAAACTCTGATCCCAAAGACTTCTCCAAAAATACAGATTTTGGCGGGTTAGGTTAAGGTAATGCTATGTTATTTAAGAGTTCCTTACCACGAGTAAAGCACCCCCAAGAAGGGTTTAATAACCAAAATGATAAATTCAGTTTCTATTTGGGCATAGCCAGGATTGTAGGTTACGATCCAGTTACCCAAAAAGCTGATATTCAATGGCTTACTGGTTTTGGAGATGGAACCACGGGTGTCAGTGTTGCTTACTTAGGATCTACTGTTGATTCATTTTCTGGGAAGCCTCCCGAGAACGGGGAGATTGTTCTAGTCGGTAAATCCAGAGGAAATTTTTCCAATGGTTTTCCTTATATTGTAGGAAGAATTCCATCCTCCACCTTACCAGTTCATCTGAATGCATTTGTTTTTGACGAATTCGATAAAAGGTATGATTTCTCATTCACAAGAATACCAGAATCTAATGATCCATATTTTAAATCAAGTAAGGGATCGGAACTTCACTTAACCCAAGATGTTTTCTTGGGAACTTCATCTTGGACAAAGATGGAAGGAATCTCTTCTCAGGATGTGACCTATAACACCTCCAGAGCATTTAATTTTTATGGGGCAGGGATGTGGGCTACAATGGGATTGTCCAGTCTCCCAATGGCATTCCATAAATCGGAGTCGTCAGGAGAGATACTATCCTTACATGCCAATGAATATGAAAGAGACGCCTCTAGTACCATAGATTCGAAGATTAAGCCCATTTATTTGGAGGACGGAACTTTCTTGTATGTAGTAACTGAGGATGATAGCTCAAAAACTATTGATGAGAGCGCAAAAGCTTATACAGAACTTGATTATCTGTTGGCTGAAAAAATAGGACCAGATCCAGTATCTTTGGGATCATTTGATTTACTAGAGGAAGATTTTCTGAAAGCAGGAGAAGAGGACGGGCATTTCCTGAGATTTGGAGTAGGGACCAAGATAGGCAAGAATCCTGATGATAAGGATAAATATGCCCGTCCTTTACGAAGATCAATATACGCAGAAGATTCCGAAGACCAACTAAAATTTGAGACCGATAAAAAGAAACTTCAGGAAGGTCTTACTTCTAGTACGGATTATGACAAACACGGAACAAGTTTTTGGTTTAATTTATATCAGAAATCTAAAGAAATAGGATTCTTTGAGGTACTGAGGTCAGGAGCAATGAGATTGTTTTCTGGAGTTAAAGAATCTGATGATTCCGGAAATGCCGTGGAAGCTGATATTAAAGGTAGAGTGAAAACCTCAATAGGTGAGTTAGAAGATTATAATCCTGATATCAGCGAGTGCAGTGATGATAATTTCCCCCACTTCAAAAAATCACCGAAGAACGAATCAGTTATTGGATTTATAAAAAAAGGCATAAATCTGTTTATTAAAGATTCAGATGAGAACGAAACTGCTTTTCAATTGTTTTCAGAGACCGGAAGTGGTAGGTTATATTTTGGAAAAGATTATCACTTACAAGTAGAAGGCGAGGAAAGAAGGCTAGTAAAGGGGAAAGGAGTTTCTACGTATAATGGAGATTGTGTTGTTAGGAGTTCAAAAAATTTCCTGGGATTAGCAAAAGGAGTCTTCGGTATACAGGGAACACCTATAAGCCTAGCTTTAAAACCTGCATCATTTACTGATGACTGTGGCGGGGGCAATTCCAGTGCCTCTAATTCCAGCGTTATCAATTTAGGTCTGGGAAGCTCGTTGAATGAGGATGGGTCGCTATCCGGAGGAACTGTTGTTGAGGGAACTGTAGATAGCTTAGACCACCCAACCCAGCTAACAATAGATTTAGCGGGATTAGATCAAATTCTTGTGGACAATTTCAACAAAATAATTTTTAAAGGAAATGTTGATGTAGGAGAGAACCCGTTGGATGTTGGTATCGAGGGTAGTATTTCTACTTTTTCCGGGTCTGCCGATGTACACTCTGGACACGTTCTCAGCCAACAGCTCAGCAGTTCTCTACGAGCTAGTCTGGGATCATCAGCATCCTCGGGAACAGGGGATTCCGGAACAGCTACCTACCCCGCACTATAATTATGTCTATAAACAAAGATATACTAGATAAATTTACAGAATCAGCGTCTACCCCTTTGAGGGAGAGAATCGATACATTATTTTTAGACCCATCGATAGAAGAGAATTATGTGGCAGGAGTTGCAGAAAGAATCCAAAATTCTGTTGCCTCTGTAGCCAGTTTAGATCTTGAGGTGGAGATTTACGATCTTATTTTACAGGTTGTTGTTGAGTCTATTAATGATAACCTAGATAACGAACTTCAGGATATCATCCAAAGTGACCAAACAGCAGGAACTTATCTGTTATGGGGAACAGACCCAAACCCAGAGGAAGATCCTGAATTACCTGGAGAAGAGGAGAATGGCCAAGGGATAGGAGTTCCCGGAACTGTGGTAACCTCAGGAACCTATACACCATTTAATCAAGGTCTTCCGGTTCCCGAGGTAGAGAGTGGAAAATTAAAAGTACCTTACCAAATAAATTATTCTTATTTGGACCATGAGTCAAGAAGTAAGTCGAACGGAGTTGATCCCGATAATGACCCAGCTCCATTATCTCCTAGCATTAGAGACACAGATGATCCAGTGGTAGTAGCATATAATGGAGATTCTAGAACTTTGCCAGGACTTCGCTTAGACCCAGTAGTCGAATTCTTCGATAGTGGTATAGAGATTTTTTACTATCAGCCCTATAAAGAAGTATCCTATGGTACAGGGGGAAATGGTAATTATAATATTAAAGAGAAGAAGGTTGTAGTATACAATTATACCACAGCCGGATTAACAGATTTAATTTCGGATGCAAAAGTTCTTTTTTATATTTTTGAGTTACTAAGAAATGATTCCTCACAAACCATAGGGGCCTACACTAAAACTGTTCATCTTTACCAATCTATCACCAGACTAGATATACAGAAAGGTAACTTCTTATATAAATTAGCACTATTGCAGGAGTTGGTTGACAATGAGCTTTGATACTGGAGGAGCTGGGAAAATATATAACCCACATATAAAAGGCCCCGAGAGAAAAGTAGTTTCCACTAAACCGAGTAAAACGGTTCCCTCTAGTACTTCTTCTGGTGAGGGGCTGTCTTCAGGCGGAAATGATGTTGAGGTTGTTGTAAGACAAGTTCACGAGTCGGATTATCTAGGAGGTTTCGGGGTTGATTTCCACGAAAAAGATTTCGAGAGACTTAAAGATTTCTATAGTAAGTTAGAGGAAAATAAAACTAAAGTTCAGGATCATATAGAAGCTGAGTTGAAAAGAGTAGAATCAAAACTAAAAAAGCTGTTTGTTCTGCAAGAAAAGCTCACCGATAAGTCCTCGGAAAAGAAGTTTGATGCTGTTAAGGACGGAGATTCCGACGAGGATAGTGTCTTATATTACGGAGGGGAAAAAGACTCTGACCTAAAGGGATCTAGTAGTCTCAGTAAGATACTAGCCTCTTCCCCAGGATTACAAGATAACCAAGGTCTTAATATAGCTATAAGCTTTTACAAAAGAAAATTTAAATATATGAATGACCGTGCGAAATCGTTAACGTATTCCATATTATCTATGATCTCTAGATATCAGAATTTATCTAGAGTTTCTGAGTACTTAGATGATCCTAAAAAACAAGCAGAGAATAGCGAGAAATTTTTAGAAAGCGCCATAGAAAATAAAGAGGAATTCACTACTATAGGCCCCGTAGAAAACGTAAGTTTAACGGATAAGTAACTTTATTAGATTTGATATAATTAAAGAACTAGAATAGTTTTTTTGTTTTTACTTAGGATATGAGTTTTGATTTCCGCCTTCTTAATTTCTGTGATCATAAGGTTTTTAAAGAAAAATTATCCCTAGAAAAGGATGGGTTGACCATCGTGGTGCCCAGGAAAATAAGCAGTAAATCTACCACAAAATTATTTGTGGATGGAACAGAATCAAAACCCTCTGATCCTGTTTTTGGGCATGATGTCAACCTAAAGGAAACCTACAAAGAATTTACCACAACCGGGTCTAGTATTTTTAGATTGCTGGTCGATAGGGAAATAACTTTACCTACAGAATCTATAGATATCTCCACTATAACTTTCTATCAAAATAGCGATAGAACTAAGGAGATAGCTTCAACATCCTTTGATATAAGTATCTCTGGAGACTACACTGAGATTACTACTAATGATACCTTGGGCTCTTCCCTAGTCGGAAAGTTTTGCTTCGTAACCTTCGAATATTCTGTATTTAATAAGGAGTCCACGGGAACTGCTCTACATGAGATAATCTTTAATAGGTTCCTCCCTAATCAAGATAGCCATGTTTTCGAGGTATCCTACGTGACCACCGTTGAGAATTGTAGAAAGTGTGGAGGATTTGGTTATCTTAATGATATCAAGATAGATAGTACAGGCGGAATAGAAAGAGTAGAAAATAATGAGAAGCTTATTCAGGATGTAAGGGTATATACTCTCACAGAAAAAGATTCCGATCCTTTTTATTCTTTTGTAGGAACTAAGATTGTATCTGTAGTAGGAAATCCTTACGTAAGGAATTTTACCGAGACCGAGATAGCGAGAACTACACGAGATGCCCTGGAAGGTTTACAGGATTTACAAGATGTTCAGAAAACTGTCCAAGATGTCACAGATCAAGAGAAGTTATTAGAAATAAAGAGTATAAGTTTAATCAGAAGGGCTAATGATGAAACCTTTTTTGATTTGGATATAAAAGTGTTGTCGGAATTGAACGAGGAACTTGAGTTGGACACACTTTTAAAGTTTAGTAGAGTGGTGTGATATGGCATTTGGACCTCCTGTAATTGTATCGCCTTTTTCGGGCCAATCTTTCTCCACGAATCAACCAGAGGCTACTTTAGTTCTTAAAGTTACTGATGATACCGCTTCTATTTATATAAATAATATAGATGTTTCCGGTGATGTTGTAGCCGTTTCAGAAGACAACTTTGATGTCTTCTCCGATGATGTTTTAACTACTTCTGATACGGCACACTTTGTTGTTCAGGTTCCCTTAACGCCAAATGTAGCTAATGACATAGAGGTAAAGGTAATCAACCCCGGAAATTTAGAGCATACCATTAGTGTAGAGATTACTAATATACCAGCTTCTTCTGTAGGAGTTACTGTTTACGGCCCCACCGAATTAATAACAGATAGCAGAGATGAATCCGTATTGTTAACCTGGACAGATAATAATTCCATTTTAGAATCCCCTGAGGGTTCTGGGTATAATATATATGTTTCCACAGCAAAAGATAAAAGACCAGGAACTTATCATAAGGTTAATACTAACCCAATTTCTGATACCAGCGATTCCGAGTTAATAAAGACAACTCTAAGCGAAATTTCAGTGTCCGGAGAAACCACCACAGAATATGCAGAATCCACAGTTGGTTCCACACAGAAATCAACTCAGGTTAGTGGGGGATTGAAGGGAACTCGATACTTCATTATTGACAGAGAAGACCTTGGAACAGATGCTAGTGATTTAGATACTCTTAAAGCTACTATGAAATCCGATGCCCAGACTGAGTTAACGGACGTGATAACACCATACTTAACATTTCAACACGCCGATGGTTCTGCTGTGGATATAACGGTTGAAGCTGAGGTATCTGCATATCTAACTGCTTTGAATACAAAGTTAACGGGAGAAACTTCTGACAACGTTTCTCAACACACTCATGATGCAGGTTTAATGGTTAACAAGTATCCTAATTTGTCTCCTCTGTATACATATAGAAAAACAGATTTAGATATCTCAGATCTAGACGATGTTAATATTCAAGATTATATCAAAAATGCTAACATGATTTTGGACATATACCCCGATTTGTCTATCTATTATACGTATGGCGTAATGGCCGAAGTTCCTAACCCATACGGTTTCTGGCTAGTTCAAACAGAATTTGTAAGCTCCGGACCTTTCGTTGGAAAATATTTCAAGAATACCAGAACTTTTGTTACAGAGGAGTCCGTGACCGATACCTATGGGGTATTTGCTAAATCTGAAGAAGTTTTAACGCAATATCCATCTTATGAATACAGATACATAGTCACCAAGGCAATTAATACCATAACCAAAACTGAGGAATCAGATCCAGAATTGAAGCTAAAGCATACTATATCCGCTAGTAATTTGCCTTCCGGATTGAGTTTCTTAGTCGGAGAACCATTATTTTTCAGGGTATCTTTTGAGTACAGAAACATTGTATCTCAAGTTGTAGTCGAGAGTTCACTATCTCCAGAGACTGTTGGAGTTCCTATAACCCTAAGTAATTCTTTGGTCACTCTACAACAGCCTTCACCTATTGAAATCCAAAATGTTCTTATAACAGGGATAAATTCGAGCTTACCTGATTTAGATGTTAAACCTGGAAGTGTGGCTAGATCTGTATTTATAAACCCTATTTCCACAGCCCACCAAACACTTCACTTCAAGGAGTACTTCAGGGATGTCTCTCAGAGCTTTACAAAGCTTCTAGAGTTCGATGGCACTGATGATAGCGGGAACAGTATAGAAGTAAGCAAGAGCGCAAACAAACAATCACTAAGAGACGCATACGGGTTAGAAGATACCCCCAGTAATAACCAACTTGTTCAAGATTTCGTTGATAACAGATTTGATTTACTGGCTTCTAATTACGGTGTATCCAGGGAAGAGGATACCTTCTCTGAAGGGAGCGTGTTATTCAAAGCCACCTCCCTAGTAGGTGAGGATAACACAGTCCAGATTAATGCAGGGGGAGTTGTAGCAACAGGGTCTCCGGAAACAGAGTTCCTGGTTCTTAATACGCTAACCAAAGCCTCTTTTACTTCCTTTAAAGATGAAGATGGTTTTCACACCGCAAGTGTTAATATAAGAGCTGTTGAGTCAGGGGTTTCAGGAAATGTACCCGCAGGATCTGTTTCCGTGGTTAAAGGAAGTTCAAATATAAATCTTAGCGTAACTAATCTAGCTTCTACTTATGGCGGTAAAGATAGAGCAAATAATAGAGAACTTGTGGAAAAGGTTCAGGCTAAGCAATTTAGTGTGGATACCGGAACCCCCAAAGGTATATTGAGATCCGTGGCAGAAAGCGGGTTAGCCAAAAAAGTTAAAGTAATAAGAAGCGGAAATCCATTTATGAAAAGAGGTTTCGATTATGTTGCAGGAGAATACAGAGGAGGATATGTTGATGTGTATGTCAAAGGAAAATTTCCTAAGAACTCCTCAGAAACCTTCGGAGTTTTTTACGAGAAGCAAAAAGGCATAATTGTTAATTTCAAGATAAATTCAGCGGGAGAAGACCCTTTTGATTTCGGAGCCCCTTATGCGGTCCTGGATTTCTTACCTGATAACCCAGGATTTGAAGATGATTATCTAGATATATATGATATAACTAAAGCGGAAATCGTTAACCCTCCTGGGGACACTTTTTTGAGTATTACCTCTTTATTTAAAGGGTCTAGCACATCTCCGGATCTAACAACTTCAATCAAAACTGATAATTACAAAATAGCTTTAGACTTAACTGTCTCTGACGTAAAATTTGAGGGGGAAACAACCACAAGTATAACGAACACTACTTTAAGGTACACCTTTACAGGAGATGTAACAGATTATTCTAAGTATAAAAACAAAGTGGTTAAGGTAGCAGGGTTCACGGATACCAATAATAATATTGATCCCCATGATATCCTAGGAAGTTCGCCTATCAAGATAACGGGGTCTGGGGTAGGTTATGTGGAAATAGAAGATCCAGGGGGATCTGTAGAAACTGCGGG
>Ga0257122_1002737_pt1 | contig 10774 bp, 8 predicted proteins | sample SI106_120metaG_FD_190146 | JGI IMG/M metagenome (GOLD analysis project Ga0257122, IMG submission 190146) | Marine microbial communities from Saanich Inlet, British Columbia, Canada - SI106_120 | ecosystem: Environmental > Aquatic > Marine > Inlet | place: Canada: British Columbia | collected... | reverse complement strand
ACCGACGGCGAAGTTCGCCCTAGGACATCCGGGATCCTATCCAATTCCGACGATCTGTTGCCATTGAGCTAACGCCCGCTCTCGAAAGAATCGGTAGTTCCTGGCCTTCAAATGATGACGGCCGACGACAAAGATATTGATCACCTGACCATGTACCGCAAGAAATCTCTGCGCCTGCCCTTGTGATTTGAAGCGTCGCATCTTCCTCTCCCGTTGCCGTGTCCGTTGATGCGAGACCTCGGCTCGATTGTTGGCGTACTGCTTCATGACATGAGGGACCGAAGGCATCACCGTTCTCTTCGCCGCCGAGTAACTTCGGAGCTTGTCGGTGACGACTCTTATCGGACTGGCCTCCTCGCCCTTGAGCAGCTTCCTAAAGAATCGCGCGGCTGCCCGTGCATTACGCCGTTTCTGCACGAGAATATCGATGACGTCACCGTCTTGGTCGACGGCGCGCCAAAGGTAGTGGCGCTTGCCCCGAATCTTTACGAAGACTTCGTCCAAGTGCCAGATGTCACCGTGCTTCCCGCTCCGCCGCTTGAGTTTTCGGGCATATTCTGGCCCGAACTTCATGCACCATTGGCGAATCGTTTCATAGCTGACCTCGACGCCTCGTTCCGCTAGTAAGTCCTCGACATCGCGGAAACTGAGGGAGAATCGGTGGTACAGCCAGACGGCGTGGCTGATAATCTCGGGTGGGAAACGGTGGTCTCTGTAGCTGATGTCCATGGTGGAGCGTAGCAGAAAGCGCCGATCAACCTGACAATACCGTCGTGGCAATTATGAATACCGTGATGGCGAAAATGTTGAGCGTGTTCCAGCCTCTTGATGTTTTCGAGTACATGCGTATTTCCCCATGGAACGTCTTCGCATCTCTCTCCCATTATCCCGATGGCGGAGGTCATTGCAGACGGCATGCCAGGGCATCTCCGCCCGGCGTATTAATAATTACGGTGTCTTGGGCCTTCGACGTGCCGGACACTGCGCTAGCCTGATCGGCAATCGATCTTGCAGAGCGCACGAAATGCATCACTTCGGTCGACGATGCCGTCGCCTTGGAGGTTTGTTCCCCTAGAAACGCGTCTTACCGCGGGTCGGAAGCTTCTGGATGATGCGGGGGATGTCCTTCTTCGGATGGTAGAGCACCGAATAGGTGAAGAGGCTGGACAGTACGCGTTTGGTATAGCGGCGGGTTTGATCGTAGGGAATTTGTTCGAGCAGTTCGTCTAGATCATATTTGCCAAACTCTTTGAGCCAGCGATACGTGGCGCCCTGGCCCGCGTTGTAGCTGGCGATGACCAGTGGCAATACTCCGGAAAGGTTCCGGTTGAGCCAACCGAGGAAGGCGGCGCCCAGTTTAATATTCACCGCCGGTTGCTGCAGGGTTTTGCGTGTGACCCTGGTTTTTCGCCTTTTGCCCGCGGCGCGAGCGGTCGGCAAGATCATTTGCATCAGCCCGATGGCGTTGGCGTACGATTCGGCGTGAGCGACAAAACCGCTTTCTTCTCTCATGATCGCCCAAACCAAATATTCGGGGATGCCACTACGCTTTGCGTTCTTGCGGACCGCGGCGGGAAAGGCTTTTGGGAAGGCGATCTTCCACTTCAGTACGTTTTCCTTCAGCGGGTATTCGCGCTTGAAGCTACGTTCCTTGCGACGCGGGATTCGGTGCGACAGATGATAGGCTTTGGCGCGATCGAAGAGAAGGGCGGCGAGCCATAAGCCAGCTTTGCTTGTTTTTTTATTCGTCGACAATCCCCCCCGACTCAACTCGACGGTGGCGAAACGGCTAAAGCCGAGGCGAGCGAGCTCAATACCGCGTTTGATATGGGCCTTGCGAAAATAGGGTTTGAGTTCGGAACCGAATTTCCATCGACCGGCATTCTTGCCGATAGGATTGATCAATGTTCTGCGTAGGCGTTGGAAGCGCTTGCGGTCGAGTTCTCGCAGGCGATTGAGCGCCTGTAAGGCGTAGTAGGAAAGGGGATACTGTCGAACGGTGTTTTCGTAGGTGGCGAGGCTCTTCTTTCGCTGGCGGAGCTTTCCTTGGGTACGTGCTTTCCAATAAAGGGCACGTCCTTCGGCATAGTAGATCGTTGCGTGGCCCAATTTGTCGATAATGCGGTTTAGGTGCACGAGAGCGGTGGAATAATCACCCGCCAGATAGTCCATCTTTGCCAGGCGCCACAGGGCCTCTCTTGCCATGTCCCCCTTGGGAAAACGCGTTGGAATATCATTCAAGACGATACGTACACGGCTGTTGTCCTTTGCTTCCGCAAAAGCTTCTGCGGCCCGAAGCTGACCATCGTCGGCGTAGCTATGTTTGGGAAAGCGTTTGCCGATGGAGAGGAATTCTTCGGCGGAAGCTGAATAATCGCCTTTGCGGAAAAGGCCACGGCCCCGGTTGTAGATCGATTTAATTTCGAGATCGGTTGAGCCCGACTTGCTGCAGGCGGAGATCGCTGCTTCAAATAGGGGGGCTGCCCGAACCCGCTTTCGGGCCTTGAACACACTCTTGGCGCGGTAGTAGCTGCTTTGACAGCGTCGTTTGTCGCTCAGGTCGCTTCGTTTTAGCAGTTGGTCAAACGCGATTTCGGATTTCCTGTTTCGCATTCGCCGATAAAACACGTGCGCGCGCGTATAGAGCTGTTCTGGACTCAAGGCCGGTTTCTTCTTTCCCGTGAGCTTGAGAACACCCTTCTTTGCGTCGCCGGCGTATCGGCTAAGCGGGGCTTCGGCGAGAAGATCCAAATAGTGGTTGAGGGCTCTGTTCCGTAAATGGTGCCGTTGGCTTCGTTCGGCGGCCGTCCTGGCGCGTTTCAGATAGATATTGGCGAGCCGATGGTGGGCCTTTCCACGTCTTCGCCCGCGGCTATTGCGTTCGAGATAGTCTACCCAAATCGGTGCGGAGCGATCTTCTTCGCCCAGTGCTCTTAGCGCATCTGCACGCAGTAAGGCCGCCTCATTATAGATCGCACTCGCCTTTCTCACGCTCGCGGCAAGTTCGAGGCTTTTACGGAAATCCCGGGCTCGGTAGGTGGCTTTTGCCGCGAAATGGCGGTGGTAGTCGGCGAGCAGGGGGTAGTCATCTACTAGGGATTCAAATAGCACCGCTGCTTCCCCGTATTGCCTCGCTCTGAGAAGAGCGTGGGCGAGGAGAAAGCGAAGCCTTTTGCGGGTCTCATTGTTGGTGGCGTATTTTCGCGACAATGCCTTGCGATAGAATTCGACAGCGGCTTTCCAATCGCCGCCGCGGGCAGCCGTTCTTCCCTGGCCTGCGATTCCAGAAGGGAAATAGGGGGCAAGCTGGGGGGCTGCCAGCGAATCCAAGGGGCTGAAGATAATGGCGAAATAGCAGACGACCAGCCTTAGTTTCATGCTCACCCGTGATCGCCTCGCTCAATTCGCATCCGATATTCCAAAGGCCCCTACCTCTTATCGTTGGATTGTTGGGCACGCATTCTAGTACGTCGGTGCGGCGGATAATTACCGCTTAGGGCGCTGGGTAATGACGCAATTTCTTCCTCGCTCTTTGGCTTGGTAGAGCGCTTGGTCGGCAGCTTCAATGAGGTTTTCTGGGCTATTGATTTCGGGATGGGGCAGGGCCGCTACCCCGATACTGGCCGTGACGTTGAGGATTTGACCGGATACCTCGTATTGGTGAGTCGCTGAGTCGTGGCGGATGCGCTCAGCTAGAATCGAGGATTTGGCAAGATCGGTTTCTCGGCAGATTAGGGCGAATTCTTCGCCGCCATAGCGTGCGAAGACATCCTCTGTGCGAATCCGTTGCATAACCAAAGACGAAAATTCCCGCAAAACGTGATCGCCCGCCGGATGACCGTGGGTGTCGTTGACCGCCTTGAATTTATCCATGTCGATCAGCATCAGGCCCAACGGTACGTCGTGGCGGAGGGCGAACGAATATTCGGAGCGCAAGCGGTCATCAAAATAGCGCCGATTGAAGCAACCGGTGAGGCCGTCTCGCAAGGCGGCGTCATACATCTTCTTTGCGTAATCCGTTTCGACTTCATCTTGATAACTAAATTTGAAGATGGTCTGTGAGCCGATTTGGATTTTGTCGCCATCGGATAATTTATGGGACGTTTCGACACGTTCGTTATTGGTGAAGGTCCCGTTCTTGCTACCGGCGTCGGCTAGGGCGTAGTTGCCACTACCATCCGACGTAATTGAACAATGTTGGCGCGAGATTCCTGCATCCATAATCTTGATGTTGACCCGGTCGTCGCGGCCGATCACCATTTTGGGCTTATCCAGCGGATAGACCTGCCCTACATTTTCGCCGCCCAAGACGATTAGATGCGCAACGCGCGTGGTCGTATCAACTTTGCGAGCTTTGGGCATGGTGCTGGTAATAACTGTGATTTCGTCGCTGTGTCGACGGCGTACCATAACCAAGCGTCCATGCCTTCCGTGAGGGTACTAGTTTAGGCCAAAAGCTCTAGTAATTCCAGTCGTTTGACATCTGAATATTGCCCGGTAGCCCTCGATCCCCCAATAACGGGCCACCGACCGAATTTCGCCCGTTCATGCAATCCGTTGCGTATCGCCATTCACCGTGGTCGCCACGCCGCTCCCGGTAATCCCCATATAACCAGACATATAGAGGGACCAGCACTCTCGTGTAGCGCTGGCGTAGCATTTGCACCGCTACGTCGTACCGGAAAAGGGGGGAAGTTATGAGCGCTAACCAAGAGCGGAAGAATGCGATGGGTGGATTTCCGGCGAGGAAGCGATCTGCATTCGGAACACCGGCTGTTGTCGGCGGAGACGCTGCGTCCGGGGTGATTCATCAGATCCCTGTGGTCGGAAAACGCTCCCGCGTCGCAGAGCTGAAGCGAGATAGAAAACAACATCGCATCAAAGAGGCGATTCGCCGGGCCAATGAAAAAAGAAAGCGAAAGCCAGGCGCCGTTGCGAAAGCCACCGGCCCGGTCGAAGAACTCAAACTCCTCATTGTCGATGAGCAATTTGCGCCACAAGTCGAAGAGCTTTGCTTGCAGTACAGCATTCGCGGACTGGAGCAGAAGAAGGTCAAGCTGGAGGTGACGAGCGCACGTTCGGGTGCTTCTCCCATTTATGTTCGAGAATTGGCGAACTCCGAAAAGAGCACCGGGCATCATGCGTTCACCTGGGACGGCAAGACTAACAAGGACGCGGGGGGATTGAAGAAGGAGTCGTTTATCAATCCTCTTCATTCGCCGTTCAAGGCCAAAATCTACGCCGAGGGAACGAGCCATTCCGTTGAAGTGACCTTCAAGGTTCTCTACCATTCCGTGGCATTGAAACAGGGGCCGTGGACAGCGGATGAGGAGGAGCCCAAGCAGACCGAAGTTCGGCGATACGTTCAATATCGTCTAAACGAACTGGGTTATTTCGGCGGGCCCGTAGGCAAAGATACCGCGGGGTATTTGCGCAAAGCGATCGCGCGCTACCAATATCATAATCGCCACGACCTACCCAATGAGTATCGTCGACGCAAAGGGCGAATCACCCGAGCCCTAAGAAAGGCGTTGGCTGATCCCGAGAGCGAAAGGCGGTTCGTGGTCGAGGACGATGCATTTACCGATGCGTCGAAGACTTCGCATATTGTGGTGGAGGCCTTGAGCCTAGAGAAGCAAATCGAGATCTTGTACGGCAAGAATTACCTCGAGCGAAAGAGGCTCAATCGGCCATTGATCCCGGTTGAGGCGACCATCTACCTCAAAGGCAAAGGCGGGCAAAAGAAGCTGGCACCGAAGGCTGTTGGTCCCGTGCGGATCAATTGGCGTTTCGAGGACCCCAAAGAGGATCTGACGGCGCAATATTCCCCGACACCGACCCAACCGACGCGTGCAAAGGCCTATATCGAAAGTTGCATGCCCACCGCTGCGAATGCTGCCGATAATGCGCCGCGAAAGCACGGCGGGATTCGAGATCGTGCCAGCCGAAACTACTACCGTCCCGCTTTGCTGGGAAACTACCTCGTTCCCTATCGTGTTCGTCGGGACCGTGCCGATCGGGTGATCTATAGCAAGGCACACAATAAGGAAGACAGTAATAAAAAGCGCCAGGGCAAGGCGGGCTTCTTCTTTCGTCCGTCCCTTGTAGCTGGGGACGACTACCGCATCACGGCGGAAATCGACTTCAAAGGGGAGTCCAACAAAGCGGCTCTCGAAACTGACCATGGCGTTACGTCTGACATCAACACCCGAATCCACTTCAAGAGTGGCACCTTTCGCATTCAACGACGTCATGCGGTGGCGATGCTGATCAATTGGCCGGGAACGCGTGGGGGGCTGTGGAAAACGGAGAAGGCGCAAGTCAAAGCCGATTTCGCTAAAGCGCATCTTCTCCTCGACGATACGAATATCGCGGAAAAGAAGATCACCGAAGTGATCACCGCTGCAGAATACACTGGTGTGGTGAGGCGATATACACGCCATCGGCGCTCAAGCCTGATCAGCCTAAACGAAGGCTATTCCGTAGGTGTGGCGTTGCCGAAGCAGGGAAATACAGAGGTGCGGCGCTATCAAAGACTCTTGTACCGGTTCTGTGACAGGGACTTCATGGTGAAGATCCGTGTCCCCTTGCAGCGGCTGATCAGCAAGAATATTCGTGGTCAACATCCGGAAGGGATCGTGATGGTGAACTATCGCTGCAACAAACCGATGCCCATCAGATACTGGAATTCCGCTGACCCGAGAGGCCAAGCGATGCGTCGGACGTTGATGCAGATGGTCTATCAACCAGCCATAGGTGCGGATCCTCGCAGTGGGAAAGGTCGGACCGTTGTCTATGCGAGATCGGAGGCTCACGCGGACTCTCTAGTCTATATCTGCCAGGATTCTCCGCGGCGGATGGGCTACACGCTGGCCCACGAACTCGGACACCTTTTTTGGCTGCGCCATTGGCAGCATACAAAGGACGGTCCACGTTCACATCATGACCGAAGCGATAGCAACTGCACCATGAGTTATACGAGCGAAAGCTGCACGACCCACGGCAGTCATCACAAGGCGGCGAACTTCAAGCCCCATTTCTGCGGCAAATGCAACCTGCGCCTTCGCGGCTGGCGCATTCGCAAACTTCCTGCGCGTTCCTAGGAGTAGGGGATATGAGTATTCAGCTGGTCATCGAGATAGAAAATAGAAATCTGAGCACCCTTGAAAGCCCGTGCGTGAATTTCGTCATTGCGAATAGTGGAAAGCGAGACGTGGCGATCGCCGGTCCAGAATCTCTCAGCATCGAAGTCTATTCCGCCGACGGTCAGCTCTTTCGGCGGATGGACGGCGAAAGCCAGGCCGAAATGCTGGGTACGGGAAGCGATGAGCCTTTTCGTGGCGCCCTCGCAGCGGGCGATGAATGCGAATGGGGCATTGATTTCTCCAACTACCATTACCCCCTTCCAGCGGGAACGTTTCAAGTGATCGGAATTCTCGAACTGCCGAACGGTGGTGGCCGTATCCCTTCAATGCCCGTTCAGCTGCATGTTGCTGCAACAAAGATTACGGCAGTGCAACCGTTGCGAGATAACCCCGTTCTTGATTCGTTGACGACGCTTATCGAAACCGAGGGCGCAACAGGAAAAGACTACTATTTGCGTCTGCAAAGCCCCGACCGTCCTCTCGCGAGCTGGTATTGTCACCGCATCATGAACCGCCAAGACGTGAAAGATATTCTTTGTGCTCAAGCGAGTCATTTTCAGACAGAGAATTTTGACCCGTTCTTTCGTCGGTGGGTCGTCTGGCGAGAAGGGGAACAAATTCTGGCCCATGCATTTGTCGAGGGGCAGCGCGAGGAGAACAGCTTTTGCCAGGCTACGCTGCCCGCTGGACATCAGCTTGTTGGTGCATATTACGATCATCTCGACCGCCTCTTCCTCCTACTACTGGATCAGGCCGGACGTATTCGTTGCTATCAGCTTCGTTCAAAGATGATGAGCATCGTATTCTCTCGGCCATTGGCGCCGAACCTGAATGTTCCGCCGACTATCGCTGTCGATGAGGATGGCATTCATCTGCTGCTATCGAGCAACGGACTCATCTATCAAGAACTCGACTATTCGGGCGAGCTTCTCTACGAGAGCCGGCTCTTTCGCACCCGACTAGAATTTCATAGCGCGCGGATTGACCTGGAGGCTCGCGCTATTCGGGCGATCTATCGGGATGGGCTTCGTGGAAAGAGCGTAGAACTCTTTAACTACTGCCTCGAGAGTCGAAAACTCAAACACCACTGTTGCGGACAGCTATCCCTAAAAGGAGAACTCTTGGAAATAGCCTTCGACCGCAGCCCTGATGGCGCGTTTCACCTAATGGTGACAACCTGCCGAGGCAAGCGCTACTACTACCGCGACAACAGTGGCCCATGGTTGATCGGCGAAGGAGAAGGCCGCTGTTTTCCCCAAGTCATCGCCGAAGATCGGACCTTTCTGGGATCGTATACACCCGAGCATGGCTATCGATTTCTGCAATTTCAATCAGCAGAAGACCTGCCACGTATTCAAGATTATTCGATCGCTTAGAAGGGGAATGCGGGGAGACGACGTCCGTCGTCGACTGGGCGGTGTGAGTCAGCCTTCCTTGCCAGCCGCAGGTGTCGGTTCGCCGATGATGACGCGTTGCGAGATCTTTTAAGTAGCCCAAAAACATCAAAGAAATACCCCGCATTGTCGGGGCGGATACTCGAATTACCGGGCACGGCGGCTCGCCGGATTCGCCCATAATCATGGCACACGAACTGCAGTGACCCTCTACGACGACAATGGCTGACACCGACTGAGAGGAGTAGATGATGTTCAAAGCAAGAATCCCGCTCAGAGACCACGTTTACGTACCTTTCATTTCTACCCATCGAGTTTTTCTTCTCTTGAGTATTATGATCTTGGGGTGTGCTGATTCAATTCCATCACCCCCACCGGCCGATTTGGGCGTTGACCAATTCGTTGATTGTGTTCCCAATTGTGAACCTAAGGTAGTTGTAGAAAAGCAGATTTTGCCCTGCCGCCTGGCAGCCGATGAATCGGGCCTCTATTGGACGACCAAGCCCTATACCGATTTCACGGGTGGGATTTCGCATTGGAACGCTAAAGACGGGGTGCAACTCTTAGCTGAAGAAAATACTGAGATACCGTTGGCCATAGCGCTCGATGATGGGTTCGTTTACTGGACAACGAGTGGCAAAAATGGCGCCATCAAACGCGTGCCCAAAAATGGAGGTGCCGTCGAAATTTTGGCGCGTGATTCATCGGGTGAAGGGAACAAGCCGCGGGCATTGGCTTTCGATGCACAAAATGTGTATTGGGTGGATTTCTCAACGGGTGAGCTGGTTGCCTGGAACAAGCAAAGCAAACAAATGAAGGTGTTGGCCAATCCCTTGGGGCCATCCGATGTTGTCAAACTCGATGACGAATTGCTGGTGGTTGCTCAAGGGTGGCGCGCGCTTTTATCCTATGGGCAAGCCGGCGGCGATCCCGAAACCCTCGCCCAATGGAAATGCGACAAGATGGTAGGATGCAGCGGCCATGGGGTTGCTAGCGATAGCAAATTGTTTTGGAGCTTGCTCGCCTTAGATGAAAAGAAAGGGCGCATCATGCGGTATGACGCGCAAACCAAAGAAGTGACCGAGATTTCCCCTCGCGAAACGGACCCCATCAGCCTGGCTATTGATGGCCAAAATCTCTTTTGGATTTCATTCGGTACGTCTGCCACCGGCCGCCAAGATGGTGCTGTACGCATGCTAAGGCTCGGCACCGACGAGATCACAACCGTGGCGAGCGGTTTGTTGGAACCCTGTGGCGTGGCGGCATTCGATGGTTTCGTATATTGGACCCAGCGAGTCGAAGGCAAGATCATGCGTTTGAGGGTAGGCCGCTAACGTTCTCATCTACTGATGGCCCCGTAATGGTGGGAACGCGTGTGCAGAATGCCCACCGGTTGTTCGCGTTATGAGCGTCTGGACCCCTAAATGCCCCTTTATTGAATCAACGAGTCCAACAAATCTGATCTGGCGAAAGGTGTGAAGTTGGCAGGAACATATTCGCCGAATTGGTCGGAGCCTGTTGGGGTGACGGTCGTTGCCGTCGCCCCCGGAGCGAAGGTATGGGATACCAGCCCCAGTATTCGTCTTACGCCCTGTTCAGCGATTAGATAAACTGGCCCTCCCGAATTTCCAAACCAGGCGATGCAATCGGTTCCATGAAGGTCTCCGTTGTAGCCGGCCACGCGGCCGACTTCCCCTGTTGCTGTGCAATTGCGAGTTTCGATTCGGTCCCACCCGCTTGATAGTGGGGGCGGGTACATTCCTCCGCCGGGAATAGGATAGCCAGCGAGCGCCAAGGTGGCCCCGGCCTTCACTGTCTCACGATGAATTTCCGGCGCAGTCAATTCACCCCTGCTGGCCGTCTGGGCCGCGTCATATTGAATATAGGCCAGGTCGGTATTCGGCCCATCGAAGGCAACGGATGTTGCATTGAGCACCAAGTCGTCCGTACCGTCGACTCTTCCGCTAAAGCTGAAATGCAGGGTCAGCCCATTCGCTGCTTGTTCTTCGGTCATGCCCGCCAAGACAAAGCAATGCGCGGCCGTAGCAACAAGGCCGTGTTTGAGGAAGACACCGCTACAGATGCTGCTATAGGCGTTGATGAAAGCAACCCCGCCATAAGCACTTCCGGCAGCAACACGTTCAAGAGCCGACGATTCCTTTTCATCTCCGCAGCCAATGATAGCGACGAGAAGCAACAAGATCAGGCGGCTGAATACCGCCCCCCTCAACAGAG
>Ga0257122_1002730_pt1 | contig 10796 bp, 7 predicted proteins | sample SI106_120metaG_FD_190146 | JGI IMG/M metagenome (GOLD analysis project Ga0257122, IMG submission 190146) | Marine microbial communities from Saanich Inlet, British Columbia, Canada - SI106_120 | ecosystem: Environmental > Aquatic > Marine > Inlet | place: Canada: British Columbia | collected... | reverse complement strand
GAAGCTTCAACACCTCAATGCTACCGGGAATCTGCTGCCCGGGGTGGATCACTTTTTCAGCGGTGATTTGCCGAGCTCTGGATCACTTTCTTAGCATCGCGTCTATATGCGTCATTTCGATTTCAATATGCCGCGAGCCTATTCCTAGCGACGAAGAATTGGAAAAGACATGCTGAGTTGGCTGGTGTGCCCGAACGGCTATCGCAGCGCAAGTGGAAAGATTTCCGCTCAATTTTGTAAGAAAATGAAGGGCTCTTGAAACCCGCATTGTTGAACCCGGGGGAGGGGACCAGGGGAGCAGCAGAACAGGTGCGTGATTCTTGAAGGTATTAGGAGCGGATAAGTCTTGCTTTGAAACGGCCGCCTTCGGGCAGACCTTCGATGCGCAATACGCCAAACTCGTTGGTCATCTTTTGGAAGGAGGTTCCACATTCGAGGACGACTTCACATTTTACGAAGGCAGCGGCTTCACCAGAATCGTTCTTGAGGCGAAGTTCGATAACATGCTCTTCGATTTTCGGTTGAACAGCAGGCTTTGCAGCGATTCGAGCGGGCTTTTCGAAACGGGACAGGGGAAAAAGAACCGGCGCACAGTTTGGCGTGTATCCCAAGAAGCTCTTTGCGGTCTGGCTGGTCGATACTTGGTGCATTGTGTCCCCGTTTGTTTTGCCGTCTATGTCATTGGGTTTTGCAGCTTTCGTGCCAGGGCTCACCCCCATAGGCGTGTTGAAAACAAAGGTCTTTTTGGGCGTGAACGCTCGGACTGCTGTGCTACAACATGGGTGGGCCTGTGTCTGTGTCCCGGGTCAGGTGGGTCTACTTTCTCGGAGATTGGTACGCCATTTCAGTACCCTATGCTCGAGGACCTACACCCTCGCACCCGGCGCAGTTGCAATATATAATGCTCAGCGTAGAGTCTATTAGCGACTGCGGGTAGTGATGGAATTTCTTAGCAAGGATAGCCTCGAGACCTACCACCTCAAAAAGGGCGATACCCTTGCGGCAATAGCGAACCGTCATACGATCAAGCCAGAGGAACTCGCCTACGCGAATTGGGGATCGAGCGATGACACTATCGTTTGTCGGGCCCTGTTTGAAGTGGTCGGCTCCAAACGCTATCCCGACAAATGGAGGCATCACCGCTTCGACGGAGATGAGGGTGAAGCGCGCGGCACCGGGACGATTCTGGTCCCGGAAGAGTGGATCACTGCCGACGGGGTAATCGACGAAGTTCAAGAGATCGAAATATATCGACCTCGTCCCGCTAGGGCGGTGAGCATCGACAAACTCGACAAATGGTTCGTCCCTGGGCCCATTGAGGAAGGTGGGGAACCTTGCTGCCTCAGCATCTCGCTGGAAGGTGACGATGAAAAGGAGACGAAGCTCGCGGTTGAAATCTACGGCAGCCATTATGGCGGGCCTTCTGCCCAACAAGCCGCCCCCTCGGCTCTCTACCGTAAGACCTGGGCCAACCTTCCCCCCCAGTCGACCCATAATGCAACGTGGGACGGGCAAGCCTTCGTAGACGATGGGCTGCTCAAACAAGTCGGTGACAATCCGCGCTTTGTCAATGTCGCCTTTTCGCCCTATACCTTGCTGTCACGTCATTACGAGGACGATGCCGATGCAGAGGCACTCCTCTCCCTTTCAGACTTTTGGCCAGCATGGGCGGAAACAAAGAATGAACGAAGGCTCGACACCGCTTCGTTGCGCATTCGATGGATGGTTTCCCATTGTGACAAGCTTGCCCATGGGCAGCTACGCATCGTCGATAAGACCGATACGGTGGTATTTCGCCGTGCATTGAAAAAGGATGGGCTGAATAACGGCGACCATACATTTCAATGGGATGGCATCCTCGACGATGGAACTGAGATCCGAGAATCTCAAACGCCCTATCGGGTGCAAATCCAGGCCCACTCCGGACAAGCGGAAGAGATGGGGATCGCCATGGCGGCCATGCATACGGAAGTCCGCCTTTTCGTGGCATCGGAACTCGGAAGCGGTCGGCCCGGGATAGAAAATTCGATGGAAATCTCGCTCGCCCCCCTCACCGAAGGCCCACCGGAACGGTCGGAGACCATTCGTTGGGGGCAATATCGCTTGGCCTTAGCCGGTTATCCTGTGGGTCCCATCAATGGAGAACTGAGAAGCCGAACCAGAGCTGCGTTGCGCGAGTTTCAACGTTCGGTGCCTGCCAATGACAAGCCAGCCTACGAGCGCCTCAAGATTACCGGAGTATTCGACGACGAGACCTGCGATGCTCTCGCTAGAACGCCCGCTGAATCTCGCCCTAATTTTGGTGATCCGAAGACTCGAGATTCGATCTCTCGCGAAAGGGCGAGTGATCTGATCGGAGATAGCCGTGAGCAACTCATCGTATGGATCGATGACCGCAACTATTTTACCCACACGTGGCGTTGGCTGATCGATAGGAGTCAGCCCCATCTTCTCGACAATTATCGGCCGCATTTCGATGCTGGAGACAAGAGGTTGGGGGACTATAATGAAGAGTCCATATTGCGGCCTTGGCTGGAATTATGGACCCAGCCTCTCATCCGCTCACGCGATACGAAAAACGAGGGCCTTCGCTCTAAACGGTGCGCCAAACCAAATGTGGGCCGAAAAGTAATGGGCCCCCTTCGGGTCAATTGGTTCGTTGAGGACCTTGAGCCCGACAACGATGTGATCAAAAAGGACCATCCGAACCATGGGCCAGCGGTTCGCTCGCACCCTTGGGTAAAAACCATGCTCAAAGCATTGAGCGACGACGACGAGACACGGCCCGCCTATAACTGTCCCCAGGACTTCGGCGGCCTTCGAAAGACGACACCTGATGGCAAGACCCATTGGTCCTATTTTTCAGATACGTGCTTTGCCTCTGGTCCGGATGCGAAACAGACCGCCAATCCCTACGCGAAGCTGACCAACAATCCCCATCTGGGCAATGTTTCCTCGGTGCTCCACCATAAGCCAGCCGACCACCGTGATGGTTTTTTTCCTAGCCGTATAGGGCGATCCACCGCCTACTTTCAACCTTCGATTATTGCCGGTGATGGTTATCGGGTCGGTGCCGAACTATCGTTTGACGATACCCACACGGACGAAAAAGACCGTTTTGGCAACGAAAGCGCTTTGTCCCGGCGCTATCCCAATCCGCCGCGGACACTATCCGCGGGCTTGCGTCTGTGGAAAAGAGCCGCCTATCGTGGCCAAGTTGCCTGGACGGAAAAAGCAAATCAAAAACAGAACCCCTTGCAAGCCGCCCGTCTCTATCGCGGAGCGTTCATGCATTTCGTTGGCCCCGTGGATGATTCAGTGCCTCTCTTCAATGCGTCGGATGTCATCGATCAGGAAATGTATCGCGATGTCGTGGACCGGTTCCTACTCGACCGCCACTATCGTAAATTGCCACCGGTTCTAAATCACAAATACCTTTGGCCCTTCCTTGAAGCACCCGCCTACGGTATTCCACCTAGCGAAGCGGGTATCGGTCTCGCAGATGCGTGGGAGGAAGTGCTAAAACCGGCGCGAGACGCCGTGATCGACCCGCTCCTCGAACCGCTCGCTTTGGCTATAACCCACCGCCTCGAACGAAAGTATGGCCATTTTCGGGGCAATACCGTGGGTTTTGTTTCATATATTCCCAGTGTCGTTCTAGAGCAAATCCATTGCAACCAAAGGCGTTGCGGTACAACGATGGTGGAGGTGATAAATAACACCAAAGCTGACGATCGTGCAGTCGGAAATGATTGTCCAATTTCCGACTGCAAGGGGAAGATGGTGCGTTATCTTCTACCGAAGAAGGCGTACTACGAATCTATCGGTGGCTATAGCATCGCCCAAGCGAGCGGCTGGACATGGTGTATCGCGGGCAAAGCCCCCGTGTTGACCGCTCATGAAGTGGGCCATACACGACACCTTGAGCATTCGCCCAGCTGGCCAAGCAAGCTAATCGAGGAACCCGGTGGCGCGAGCGCATGTCAGCACGATCACGTTCGTAACCCGGCCTTTCCCCGAAAGGTGGCGAAGAACGCCGGTTGGGATCGAAAGTGCATCATGAGTTACGCGAGGGGACGCCTGTTCTTTTGTGGACCGTGCCTGCTTAAATTGCGCGGCTGGAAGATCGAGAGAATATCGAATGTCATCGACGGTGACGGACATCGTCTCGTAGTTTGACGAAATTCGTCTGAAGTCACGACCTTCCCCGTTATTGCCCCGTCTTATTCAATATGTGTGGACAAGAAGCGGTAGCAATACCCACAACCGGGCTGGTGCCAGCGGGCCCAATATCCACCGGAGGGGGCACAGTGGAGGGTGATATTCGAAATTCCCTTCGCTTCCATCAACACGGTCAGCGGCGTATCATCGGCCACCGATTTCCAATAGAGCGCTTCTTTGTCGGCAGCCAATACCATGAGGCGGTTCATCGGATCATCGCTGATAGCCCAGGTGGTTGGCGCTGGAATGGGTGCGAAAAAGAAGTTCTTCTCTTCCTTTGGCCCGGCATCGTCGAAACGCGTACGGCAATAGGTCATCAGATGCTGATCACCGTCAGGCCCCCATAAGCAGTTGACGTGAAATAAATCCCGCTCCGAAACAAGTGGCATAAGTTGAACATCCGCAAGGGGGGCGCTTTCTCTCTGAACCCTTTCCGGCGACCAGCTGATGCCAGCTTGCCGGGGAGAAAAACTGCTCCGCCAGATACTGGTCATGCCATCGGAACAATGGTTCCAAATGAGCTCAACGGACTCAAGATTTTCAGCGTATCGGCCCTGAACCAAAACGTGTTTAGGCACGGCCTTCCAGGGCGACGCGTGCTTCGTGACCTGCACCTGCCCCTTCTCGATGAAGAACTGCAGAAAATCGCCGGATAGGCGATCCGTGGCGAAGAATAGGGCGTTGTCTTCGGTCAACTGAAAACCGACATCAAGCAACGTGACATCCATGCCATTGAGAGCAAAGGGTTCCACCGTCTCGACCACAAGTGTGCCCGAACCCCGAAATGCGTTGAAGGCTCCACCGGCGATCCACCCTACCCAGCGTCCTGCGCCGCCGACGGACGCATGAACCGCCAAGGAAATCGAATCCACGCGATGGGGGAGGCCTTCAATGCGGCGCATGAGGGCGCCATCGCTCGGATCTTCAGCGGCCCCATCCCGCTGAAAAAGCGAGCTTCCCGCTGATGGACATTGCGCTATAACGTCAACAAAATGAGCTTGAGTGGGACAATAGGTGCAAACCGATGGCTCCGATTTCAACGGATTGACTTGCAGTATCTGTGGCTCTGAAACGAGTGCTCCTTCACCCTCGCCGTAGAGTGCGACAACCTGATACGAGCCGGGCTCAAAGTCATTCAACGCGTATTTGGCCAAGTCTTCCTTGAGCGATAAATCCTCTCCTTTGTCGATGGAACGCGTTTCACCGCCCGTTGGCAACTCGCCGCCTTTGCTGACCAGCAACCGGTACCCCTGCTGGGACATCTCTCGTTTCAGTTCGCCGCTGCTTGCGTCGATAAGCTGATAGTGAAAAGGGGAGCAGAGCGTTTCACCCTCGAGAACTTCTAGATCATCGCCTCGATTGGTCAAAGAGGTGCGAACCATCAGGGATTCCCCCGAATAGACCTCGTTGCTCAAGAGCTGAAATGTCATTCTAAGATGGCCGGCCATAAACGCTCCATGCAAATCACCGACGGCGATAATCAACGCCGCAGGCAGAGAAGCGTAAGCCATGAGAATCTGAAATACAAACCGGCCACTGTAATGCCGCAATACCCGCACCCGGGTTGGTCGCTCATTTTTCGGTCGATACTCGGTCGGCTGTTAGCCTCGTAGGATAAATTCGCTGCCTTAAGGGTGACCCGCGAAGGTCTTTCGTTGGCGGCAAAGAGATTTTCCCACGGCCAAACAGTAGAGAATGGAAAAGCAGTAAATAGCCCTGCCGGGATGATGATGCCTTAAGATCTAGAAAACTAGTAATTCATCTCAATCGCGAACCGCTTCTTTGTCCTTCATTGTCTTCGCTTGATGTTTTTCTAGCAGCTCAGCTTCTTCACCGTGGGGCTTGGGCTGATAATAGCGGCAGTCCTTCAACTCGTCCGGCAGGTATTGTTGCTCCGCTTGGCTTCCGGATAAATCGTGGGGGTAGCGGTAGCCTTTGCCGTAGCCCGAAGCTTTCATCAGTTTGGTGGGGGCGTTTCGCAGATGCATGGGGACGGGGAGTGGGCCTCTGTCGCGTACATCTTTGCGGACCTTGCCGTACGTGGTTAGCACCGCGTTGGATTTTGGGGCCGACGCGAGGTAGAGCGTGGCTTGCGTGAGGGCCAGGGTTCCTTCGGGTAGGCCGACGAGACGAAATGCCTCTAAGGCGGAAGTCGCGACCTGAAGTGCTCGTGGATCCGCATTGCCGATATCTTCGGAGGCGAAGATCACCAGGCGCCGCAGGAGGAAAAGAGGATCCTCCCCAGATTCGAGCATCCGTACCAGCCAGTATACCGCCGCGTCGGCGTCGGATCCGCGCATGCTCTTAATGAACGCGCTAATCACATTATAGTGTTCTTCGCCTGATTTATCGTAGAGCAGGGTTTTCTGTTGAAGGGCCTGAGCGACGGTTTCCCGATCGAGCGTTTCGCCGTCGGCCATCAGGGAAAGGGCGACCTCCAACGTGGTCAACGAGCGACGGGCATCTCCGTGGGCTGCTTCGGCGATCAGCTTGAGCAAGTCTTGGGGCACTTCGATAGCGCGACTCTTGAGTTGCGTGTCTTCTTCCAATGCACGCTCTAGGATCCCTTGAAGATCCTCAGCCGAGAGAGATTCCAATCGCAACACTCGGGAGCGAGAGAGAAGGGCGGCGATCACTTCAAACGAGGGGTTTTCCGTTGTGGCGCCGATCAGCGTAACGGTTCCGCCTTCCACGTGTGGCAAGAGCGCATCTTGCTGCGCCTTGTTGAAACGATGAATCTCATCGATGAAGAGGATGGTTTGCTTGCCGTAAAGGTCCCGCTGCTCCGAAGCGATAGCGATATTTTCGCGCAGCTCTTTGACGCCAGCACCCACGGCCGACATGGTGACGAAACGGGCGCCTGTCTTTTCTGCGACGATTTGGGCCAAGGTTGTCTTGCCCACGCCCGGCGGCCCCCAAAGAATCATCGATGGAACGCGGTCGCTTTCGATCGCTCGATGCAACATCTTCCCGGCGGCCACCAAATGCGACTGACCGAAAAACGCTTCCAGGGTCTTGGGACGCATACGCATGGCCAAAGGCTCACCGCGTTTGTTGCGTTTGCTTTGATGTCTGAAGAGTTCCATTACTGGCTTCCCGGCACCCGGCTTTCGACGTCTAGATGCTGTGGCTATAACATATCCATTGCCAATTCGTGTGTCTCAACGTCCACAGCGTGTCAAACTGGCAGCAGCGCTGATGGTTCGTAATCGTCGCTCCCCTGCCATTTCGCCTAGTTGGCGCCGATCGTCTCTGGCACCGCAGTTGCATTATCCCCAATCACAAGGAAGCGGCAGATTGGAGATATTATGATCATCGACTTTTGGAGCCTACATCGTGTACCGAGCCAAGGCTTGGCGGTTGTAGAGGCCTGTTTTGAATACAATCAAATCCTCGCCCGCGGCGGACCGCAGACGGGACACGAACGCCTGAACTTTCGCCGGCTGATTCAGATGGTGGAAGACGAAGGTGAGCATGCGGGACTGCGCTGCTGTCGTCGATTCGAGGTGGTGTTGCCCGTCATGGCGAAAGATAGTCGGCAGAAGGCCTTCCCGGCCACGGTGCTGAATATTTCTGGAGGCGGTCTCTTCTGCGTCAGCGCTGAGGGGCGGCCCCTGGGTACGGTACTGACCCTAAGGTTCGGTGACACCGTCGTAGGTGGAAACGTCTCGTATCTCTTCACCGGCAAAGTCGTTCGCTGCGATCGTTCGGGAACACGGAACCTACTCGGTGTAGAGTTCCTGGGCGCTCCTCTATCCGTTCATCGCAAAGATTCCGCCGAAGTCAGCCTGGCTTCTTAGGTCGTCGGTCGTCGGATTGTCGGCTCTCGGTTCGTCGGTTCTCGGCCGTGGGTGAATTGCATGCTAGCTACCCCAGTAGCTTCTGATGAGGGTACGTAGGCCGCCTGGCGGAAGTCCTTTCAGTTTTATCCGGGTACCTTCAATCTCGAATGCAGGGCCAATGCACCGTCCCACGTCGCTACGTCATTACGTCTCGCGTCACAACGTCCGACGGAAAAACGGTCCACGGAAAAACGTCCCGGGTCGCAATGTCGCAGCGGTATGGCTACCCAAGTTGCCGTCCGCGCGGCCTGGCAATCTGGCCCCGAACGGATTGAGCGAGGCAAACGAAATGGCGAAGCTCGAAAGTGCCAGACCGAACTATTTCCGCGCTGCAAAATTGACGATGGTGGTGGCCATTTTATCGGCGAGGGCGCGGGCTCGCCGAATCTTTCCATCGGGCAACTCGCTGAGCAGGATGGAGAAGGCGAGCGGTTCTTTGCGGTTGGGCGCACTGGCGTAGCCGGAAAGGCTGACCACTTGATTGAGCGTACCTGTTTTTGCGCGGATGTAGCGCCTTGCGGGGCCCTTTCGCATTCGCCTTCGTAGGGTTCCTTCGACGCCGGCGATGGGGAGGGAAGACACGTAGTCGCCACTGATGCGAAAGTCGCGATAGACCGCTCGTAGGATGGTGACGAGCTGTCGGGCCGTGAATTTATTTCCTTCGTAGAGGCCCGAGCCGTTCTTCATCGCGTAGCTGGTTTTCTTGATACCGAGCTTGCTCAGATATTCCGCGACGACTTTCAGTCCCTTGTCCCAGGTGCCGGGCGTTTTGTGTTTTACGGCGCCCATGATCTTTAGGAGTTGTTCGGCCGTGAAGTTGTTGCTCGATTTATTCATCTGTCGCACGAGTTCGGCCAGCGGCGGAGAACGGTGACTGACGACGGACCATGCTTTGTCCGGGGTTTTGCCACGCCGGATTTTGCGTTTGCCTACCTTGATGCCCCGTTTTCTCAGAATGTCGACGAACGTCGCGCCCGTTAGCAAACCAGGATGAGAAATGCGCCGGTAGAACCAGCGGCCGTGATAGTGCGGACGGACACGCCCCCGCACATTGAGGTGCGTTCTGCCACCCTTGCCTTCGGTATCGAGTTTGGCCCAGCTTCTGCGCTTACCTTTTACGGTCATGACGCGGTTGCTTACCCGGAAGTAGCTGCTGGCGGGGCGCACGACGATACGGGCCAGTTTGCCGGCGCGCTCGGCCCCGTACACGCGTACCGCGACGGCGTTGCGCTCGATGGAAAGGGCACCGCTTGCGGGCCGGTAGTATTTGTCGGTGTCTCGCGTTTCGTAGAGCGGGGCCAGGCGTTTGGTGTCGAAATAGCTTTCATCGATGATCACGCCGCCCGTAATTTTTCGGACGCCCGCGTCGTACAGCTTGTCCACCAGGAGACGTAGTTGCTCAACGGTCAATGACGGGTCGCCATAGCCCTTGAGATAGATGTCGCCGCCAATGACGCTGGCGTTGCGGCTGGTTGAGTACACGCCCGTTTCAATGCGAAATTCGGGTCCGAGAACGCTGAGGGCGGCGGCAGCCGTGACCAACTTCACGTTCGATGCGACGGGCACCAGCTGTTTTGCCTGCTGGGTGGCCAGCCTTTTGGCCTGGCTGATTTCACTCACCTCGAAGCAGATCTTCGCGGGCTTGAGTTTTGGGTCCTGAGAGAGCTTCTCCAGCCGCGCCTGGAGTTCGGCGGCCGTGGGGGCAGCCCAGGCCTTGGCCCCAATAAGCGCTAGTAATATCAGTAGGATAAGAGGTGCTTTGACGATTTTTATCTCTCCCGAAGCCTGTGTCTCTTTTTCTCGCCTGATCTATGTTATCGGTAGCATGTTCCACGCTGTGAGCAAACTTGTTTGGCCGCCGCCGCGTAGCGGGGGTGGCGTACTCACAGCGGATTTGAACGATGTGTGTGCTGTGAGCAAACTTGTTTGGCCGCCGCCGCGTAGCGGGGGTGGCGTACTCACAGCGGATTTGAATGATGTGTGTGCTGTGAGCAAACTTGTTTGGCCGCCGCCGCGTAGCGGGGGTGGCGTACTCACAGCGGATTTGATCGATTGTCATTATCGAGGTCCAAGTTGAAGAGTACCGTTGAACATAATCGGATGGTCTGGGACCAGAACAAGCGCGGCCACTACGAGGTCTGGTATTGCACCTTCAACCATCGTGCATCGCGCACGGGGTATTGGATTCGTTACACCTTGGAATCCCCCTTGGAAAAGGTGGGGCCGGCCTATTGTCAGCTCTGGTTTGGTTTTTTCGACGCAAACAATCCAAGACGAAATTTCGCGATCAACAAGCGAATGCCCATCGACCAGCTACGCTCCGACAACGCCCCCTTTGCCATTCAAATGGGTGACGCCCGTCTGGAACACGGCAAGCTCTCGGGCGCTCTCGGTAACGAGCAACATAATGTCAGCTGGGATCTCGAATTCGATCCGGCGACGTTCACTCACTTTCATTTACCCGATATCGTCTATCGCAAGAATTTCGCCGACACCAAGGTTCTTTCACCCAACCTGATGGTGAACTACCGCGGCAAGATAGAGGTTGATGGCGAAACGTATACCTTCGAAGGTGACCCTGGCTGCCAGACGCATCTCTGGGGCCGGAAACACGCGCATGCTTGGGCTTGGGGACACTGTAACGCATTTCGCGAGGATCCCACCGCGGCGCTAGAAATTCTCTCGGTGAAGCTGAAACGCGGTCCAATCGTAACGCCGACCATGACCCTCTTT
>Ga0257122_1002729_pt1 | contig 10796 bp, 8 predicted proteins | sample SI106_120metaG_FD_190146 | JGI IMG/M metagenome (GOLD analysis project Ga0257122, IMG submission 190146) | Marine microbial communities from Saanich Inlet, British Columbia, Canada - SI106_120 | ecosystem: Environmental > Aquatic > Marine > Inlet | place: Canada: British Columbia | collected... | reverse complement strand
GGAAAGATTCTTCAAAAATACTCATTAGCACTCAGCTCTATAATAGCACTTGCATATTTTATTCCCATGCTTATGGGAGCCGGTGGTAACATAGGATCACAATCATCTACACTTGTAATTCGTGCTCTGGCGACCGGAGAATTAGCAATGAGGCAATGGTGGAAAGTGCTTGTCAGAGAGGCTTGTGCCGGTTTTGTAATTGGTGCAGTTCTTGGAACCACTGCATTTTTTATAGCAATATTTTTGCTAGATAATACAATGCTGGGAATTACAGTAGGAATTTCAGTAGCAACTGTAGTTACCGTAGGAAATCTTGCAGGAGCCGCCACACCGTTTCTTTTCAGCTATTTTAAGCTCGACCCGGCTATTGTATCTGCACCTCTTATTACCACAATTATAGACGTTACCGGAATAATTATTTACTTTGAAATTGCAAGAAGGATACTAAGCATTCACACCTAGAAACGAACTATTCTATTATTGTCATCCCAAACTTGTTTCAGGATCTCTTATGCAAATCGGATAACGCTGACGGCAATCATCTCGAAATAGATGCCAAGTGATACTCATGGATCTAATGTTTGGCAACTCTACTACCCATTCCCTTTGACTAACTGCCTGTTTATAGATATAACCTTCTTGTCAGTGTGTAATCCCTGCTTGTAGACAAACGAATGGATAGCCAATCTACAATTGCTGAACATTTTTAGTGGGCAATGCCAACACTACCACAACTGAATGTAGATGTCTGGTCACCATTCAATAATATTCGCTTAGTGAGCGGAACAAGCCCAATAAAAAAAGGGCAAGAATCTTTCGATCCTTACCCTTTTCCTTCATAACATAATACACGGACAAACGAGTTTGTCCATGCCACAAAAAACATCTTAGAACTTCACTGTTGTCTGCAGATAGAACCAGTCAACACCTCTGTCCATGCCGCCACCTGTGTCTTCAATAAAGTCACCGGCAAAGAAGTGTGAATAACCTGCAACTACACCAAAGTTTTCAAACATCTTGTACTTAAGTGTAACATCGATTTCCTGACCTAGCTCATCATCCACAGTGTCAACACCAGCATCACCATCGTTATCAACTACTTGATAGAAGTCAGCACCTGCTCTAGCAACTCCGCCACCGACGTTATACCAGTTATCTGACTGTTTATCCAGTTCAAAGAAGTGTGCCTTTACATCTACAACAAGCTTTTTTGTTGGCTTCACGTTAAAATGAAGCTGATGGTCTATTATGTTCTGCCACGAAGTAACATCCATATACCCATTATGAGCATGCTGTGTTGGACTAACCTGCTTATAAGTCTGCTGACTTCCTACATCGAAGTTATCATCACCACTTGCAAACGAGTATGCGTAACCTATCCTTGGTGTCCAAGGTAGATTCTTGAAGGTATATCCAGCCTCCGCATGAATTGCCCATGCGTCAATATTCTCCTTCGAATTCACCGTTGGAGATTGGTTATCAGGTATATATCGAGATGATCCTGATTGATAGTTTGGCTCAATGGTATAATCAAAACCACCACCAAACAAACCCTTACCCGCAGCCCTGAAACCCCATGTATATCTTGTCTCACTTTCTGGTGTTTGAACCACGGAAGTAACATCTTCGTCCGTTGACTCAGCCTTAGCTACCAGATATGGTTCAATAACATGACCCTTCAGGAATCCACCAAACTTATACTGAGCATAGAAACCATACAGTACCGTATCTAGTCCAGACGCTTGGCTGAAAGTGCTATCACTACCACTTACACCACCTGTAGTGTTTTCTGCAATCTGCCATGCAAAAACATCTACGTTAAAATTACCCTTTTTGTACATAATTTTCGCACCGTCATAGGACCTGCCCTGGTTTGCCCATCCAAGCGTACCAATTACCCTATGATTACCATATCCCTGTTGCCATCTTCCTATACGAAGCTGAACATTGCTAAGTAATGAGTTTATGTCGCCAAGGTTTCTCAACTGAACATAACCTTCCTGAACATCCGTTCTTTCTCCGTTACCAGTTATTCCCTGATCACCAAATGTACGAACATCCTGGAACATTACACGAGCCATCACATTTTTGTTAATATCCATATCAAAAGAGAGTCTCATCCTCTGTAATGTAAAGTCTTGTGTAGGTTTTCTTGTTTGATGTGCTCTTACACCAGTTAGAGTACGAGTTCCGTCAGGTCCCTGAGTATATGTACCACCAGTAGCACTATTAAAAGCCTGGCTTCTCATCTCAAGTCTATGCCTTAAGTTTAACCCAATCTTCAAGCCTCTAATCTTTCCAGCTGTAACGTTTCCACCAGCAGCAGGTCTTGATTCCAGTGCCTCTATCCTCTTGATGAGGTCAGACATACTGTCCTGAGCCTTAACATCCTGCATCGCACATGCTGCTGTGATTGCGAATACAGATGCAAAAATTATAAAATAATTTCTAAACTTTATCATACTAAAATCCCCCCCAAAAAATTAAAAATAAGCATTTCCTACCTTATGTAAATATATACTGTGGCGTATATATATACACAACGTAGCATTAATTGCAAGCTTTTTTTGTGAAATGACCGAAAAAAGCCTTTTAATTGTAACTCGCAAATTATATACCGTTCAGTTGATACAGGGTGGGTGACCCTTAAATCATCATCAATTCCTATATTTTTGGAAATTAATTCCCAAGCTCATGGAAATTTTTTTCCAAACTGATGAATATCAAACTTCAGATACGCACCATATTTAAGACTCTCCTCCGCTCCGCCATACCAACAATAACATCACAGTATGATAGCTCCAGAGCTATATCCAACCATACCAAGTAAAATCTTGACCTTTAAATCACACACATGATAAATCATTCTTCTGGTAAACACAACTATAAACTAAGCTTTCAAATATTATCGCCAAACACAGAAATATCTTTAGCTATAAAATATAATTTAATAAAACAATAAAGAGCTATCTCCGAAAAACCGCACTACAAACAGTAGCTCTTTGAGACTGCCTTCTGTACCAAATTGACTAATTATCCTCCACCTAAAGAAACCTTATCTCCATTATGAAAGGAAGGTAAAAAGTTAAACCTACACAGGTAATAGTCGCCGAAGGGCAGACCTGTCTCTGCCATGACCTACAACTACTTGCTACCTCCAAGACCTATTCCCAGTTTTGCTTCAATATTGTACACTCTCTCCAGCATATCATGCTGCGATTTGATGCGTGACAACTGGTTTACCATTGGTGCCCAGCCCCACCACCATGCATAGTCCTGTTGGCCATGCGCCACACCCTTGTAACCTTTAAGCGCGTACCAGAACCACATGTTACCATATTCCGTTTCAATTTGGCTCGGATTACCATCATCATGCCTGAAATTAGCATAGACACCAAGAATAGGGCCTATCACAGGAATCTTACCCTTAGACATCTTCAGAGCCTTAAAAACTCCTTCTCCAAGCAGTTTTACTCCCAGCTTGTCAGCAAGCACATCACCCATAGGATAAGGAGCTCTGGCATTTACATCAATCCAGCCCTTCTCAAAACACTCTTCTACGAGTAGCTGAGCTTCATCACGCTTTCGATATGCGGCAAACATATACTCATCAAGGGCCTCAAACCATAATCTTGAGAACCGTCCACTATGACAATTACTGCAAACCTCCAACCATCTTTCGAGCTTCCTCTTGTTTGCACCATCATAAATATCCAGTTTCTTGTCCAACGGGGGAATAGTAATCCCATAAGGATAATCCTTCATACTGGACTTGTACTCTACCTGAACTGGCGGAATAGTACCCATACGCCAGCGCCCTTTGGATGTTACATTATGCCCCCACTTTCCTGATGTATTGTTATACATGTGACAGATCTGACATGTGGGAGCACGCATTTCAGGCCCTCCAAGTGCTAAATCATTCAGTCCCTTGTCAAATGCCCACGTGTCACCCTCCATGGCATAAATAACACCCATTTTTGATTCTTTGTAGGTTTCAGCATCGGGATGGTCTGCACCCATGTGGCACGAATAGCATGCCTCAGGTTTCCTTGCCTCTTCAGCACTAAACTTATGTCGCGTATGACACGGGTCGCATCTCTCCATTGCGGGATGACACTGGTCACACCCTATGAAAGAATAACCCTCTCCCCTCCTGAAGCCTTCTATATACCACGGCACAACAACATTCGAAATCCATGAAGCCCTGTGACTTGGTCTTCCATCTGCAATCTCTGAGGCAAACTCCTCTACCTGCTGCCTGTGGCACTTTTTACATACATCATCAGCTACTGGCAAAAACAGCTCGTCATGACTTTCACCATGACAGAAATTACATGTTATCTGTTCTATCTTTATACCAGCGGCTTCCTCAATCGCTCTTGTTTTTTCTGCAAACTGTGCATTTTTCCTGGGATTTGCATGAGTCGACGACTTCCAGGACCGCACTATTCCAGGCGTTACTTCCTCATGGCAACCCATACAATCACCTGAAGCGTAATCATCAAACAGGCCCTTGAAAGCACTTAAATCAGGTCTTATGTAATGATTCTTTGGACTCCAGTACATATGGAGTGGTGTAGGTTTATAATAGTCAGCCCAAGGACCACTACCCTTCTCAAGACCAACCCACTCCTCAAAACCCTTTTGACCTTTCTCAGTTGGAAAAACTAATCTTTCCGGAGATGGATTAACAGATCCCTGCGCAAAGAGTGCGCCGCCACTAAATATCAGAAAAGCCACACAAATTAACGATACGACGCCAAGTCTCAAATGCTTCATATAGCCCCTCCCCCTGAAATTATAAATTTACAAAGTCCGAGTTTAAATGAATACGTCGTCTACAAATCCTAACTTCATGATACAACAGAAGATACATATGTCAAACGGAATATACTGCATAAGGAAATGTTTTCCTAGTATATGAGCCTACAAAAGGAGTGATATACAACATACGATACCCCCCCTCTCCTTCAGAAAAGTTATGTTTATTTTACGTGTGCAACACCCTTAAAATATTCCTTACGCATTTCATGTCTTTTTGGGATATGACAACTACCACAGATCTTAAAGTCAAAGGAGATTTTGGCCAGTTTTTGCCCCTCTTCAACATCACCTTTGTGCTCACCTGCCATAAGATGGCTATACACCTCCCCAGGACCATGGCATCCTTCACAACCAACACCAGGCTCAGAGTATGTCTTCTTGTCCTCCCTGTAACCAGTAGTATGACATTTATAACATTGCTTTTTATAATCAGCAGTACCACTTCTGTAATCAGGCTCTTTTGCTATTCTATCAAAGGTCTTAAACTTAGTCCTACTCCACCTTTCGACGTGCTCCGGATGCATTTTTTTGTGGCACTTAATACACTTTCTCCTACCAACATAAATTTGATACTCACCTGTCGGGCCATAGAAACTCTCCACCCTCAGCCTGTCTTCACTTTCAGGGTTCAATTCATGAAGCCGCTTCCACATCTTTATAAACTCATCGGCAGAAGCAGTACGCGGACCCTCCATTTCTTTCCTGTCTGCATGAGACCCTTCATGCGCACGTTCAGATTCGAGCGCTCTGCCATTACCACCATGACATACCGTACACCCATAAATATCATAAGCAATTGGAAGCCCTTCCGGATGTAATTCATGTAATTCATCTTCATCAATATGGCATGTCATACATCTTTCTACCCGATGCCCATTCTCCTGATTACTCCAAAGCCCCTCACCTTTGAGCAATATCTGTTTTATTTTAAACTTTGTACCTTTCAAACCCTTAATCTTATCCTCCAGCTCCTTTGCCTTTTTCGGATCACCCCATTCCGGGTTTGACCAGAATTCGTAGTTTTCTTCCGCCTTAGCAATCTTTTTCTTGATAACAACCCTTTGGTGTTGCTTCCACTCGGGATTATACTCTTTATAAAACCACACCACCGAAACACCCAGCATCAAGATAGATAGCACGAGCAACCATATTAATTTGACGTAATGACCCATTATTTAAAAGTTTAGAGCTGTATTAAAAATTTGAAGAGACAGGATGTATTTTACATCAAAAACATATCTTAAGAAAATTTTGATAGGAACTAACAACATTATTGCCATTAAACTTACAAAAATATAGTATCTTACAATACCCAACGTTTTATAAAAGCCTTTGAAAACAAGCCTTGGAACGATTATACAAATACTGAAGTATAGAATAAAAAACGCAAACCCGCCGGCAATGTGAAAGTTCACTATCTCAACCATCGGCGCAGTCTTTGCGACGGCCTTATCTTCCCATGGCCAGTAAAACACTCTGCCCGGGCCCCTGAAAAACTGTCCGACAATTATCAGAATATACCACATTGCATAACCAAAGCAGAAAGCAGACACCGCAATCGGCCTTGCTCTAAAGGAGTACCTGCCAATGCCTGACTCTTTATTTGGATCAATAAATGGCAGGACTATCAAGCCTACAAGTAAAATTGAAGGAATTACAACCCCTGCCAGCCATGGATCAAAATATACAAGAAGTTCTTGAAGCCCGATAAAATACCACGGTGCTCTCTCATCAAGCGGCGTATCAGATGGGTTTGCCAATTCTTTCAGAGGTGCATCCATATAAAGAGACCACACCATAATTATAAAGGTGAATAATAGCCCTGCAATAAACTCTATCCCAACAGAATCTCTGAGGTGCTTAACGGTGTAGTCCTGCTGCTTAGGAGTTAATGTCTCAAATCCTTCTTTGTATTTAGCGGTTACATGAATATCCTTAACATATTCCCACTCCCGCTTTGACATACGAACAATTACTTCATCTTTTTCTTTTGACTCGTCTTGTGCTTCAGCCATATTTTGTTCTTCCTGAAAAAATGTATACTACTTACGGTCTTTCAAAGCAGAGCTAAAGTGGACCCGAAACCCCTCCTGCCCTTCTAATTCGCCAGAAATGAAAACCCATTAAACCGGTTATTCCGAGAGGAAGCGCTATCGCATGCAAAAGATAAAATCTTAATAATGTGGGTTGCCCAACCGCAGCACCACCAACCAAGATAGAATTCACGTCTTTTCCCGACTCTAACAATGCAAACGGCCCCTTTGCCCCTAATAACGGAGCATTCTCACCCATACTACATCCTATAGTAACCCCCCAGTAAGCCAGTTGGTCCCATGGAAGCAAGTAACCTGTAAAACTTGAAAGCATAGTCAATACCAGCAAAACCACCCCTACAATCCAGTTTAATTCCCTTGGAGGCTTGTATGCTCCTGTCAAAAACACACGTAACATATGAAGCGACACAAACATTACCATTAAGTGCGCAGTCCACCTATGCATGTTCCGAATTAAAACGCCAAATGGGACAATGTATCGAAAGTCCTCAACATTTGCATAAGCTTTGTTTACATCAGGGTTATAATAAATCATCAGGAACGCACCCGTACATGAAAGCAATGCAAAGAAAAACACACTCAAGCCTCCCAGGCAAAATGTGTACATTATTATCCTTTTACCGCCCGCGCTCATATTGTAAGGGTGCAATTGCATAATCTTGGCAATTCCACGCATCAAACTATTTATTGGAGAAAAAGGCTTGAATTCACCAAACAAAAGGTCTCCAAATATAGCCTTCCATACTTGCGTACCCTTTGCCAAATCCTTTATACCCTTACCTTTTTCAACTTTTTCCTTATTTTCTTCCATAATCTAACTAACTCCTTATCAAAACAGAAGAGCAACCCTTTTTCAGATAAACCAAGACACACACCACTTAATACGGAATTTATATACCAGAACGTAATACTGCTTTAAAGTGACAGTACATAATCTACACCTACAAGCTTCTCCTTATCAATAAGCAACCTTCCGTCATCACTCACTGTAACATACGCACGTGACAAAGGTTTTGGTGGAGGGCCGGCAAAGTTTACTCCATTTTTGTAAAACTGCCCACCATGGCAAGGACATTTGAATATTTGTTCATCTTCAAACCATCTCGGTTGACATGACAAGTGCGTACATACCGCGATAAGCGCATATATACCTTTTTCCTCTCTGATAATCCATACCTTGCGTGTTTCCAGGAGCGTTACAGAACCCAAAGGATAATCTTCCGGTTTACCTGCTTTAAATATGCTTGAAGGTTCGTAGGATACCCTGGGGATCAAATAACGAACTACAGAAAAACTCCACATAGAAACAAGCCCCCAGAATGACAGCCATGCACCCCAGAAAAGGCATCTTCTCGTGATCGTCTTTGGATGGCCAAGGAGCGCACCTGGCTCATAAGGCCCTTTAATTTCCGTAGTTGACTTTTCCCTTATTGTCTTTAAGTATTTTACGTCAATCTTATCAGCCATATTTAATAACTTAACAAGAAACGATGAATATAAAAACTGATGAATTTTGCTACCAGGAGAAACTGCAACCAGAGAAGGAATTAAATTTAATATTATTTATGCCTGATTTAGTGGGCTACAAGGCGATACCCTTCACCTAGATTGAAACAGTATTATCCCATATATTATTATAACGAACACAGAGAAGCGGAAAACATCTTCATTAATACTGTGCATATAACATCTTAGAACTAATACACCTTGTCTAATGCTGTACTTATAACTTTACAATCTATTTTGAGTATATCCCTTTATTTAAGGATGGCTCAAGATTTATCGCAAAAAATATACCACAAAAACACAAGTAACACAAATGAACTATATCAACGTAAGTACCTGTTACTAATACGCATATGCAAATATATCTTGAGTATGCAATTTTCCTATCCGCATTCTTGTTCTGATATTGTGACAGCCTGTCAATACACATTACAATTCACCAAAATTGAGGACATTATGTCAGCACCTGACAACACTTTTTTGTAAACTCTGTGGAAATATAGCATAGGCAAATATAGCTAAAATACGCTTGTAATCAAATCAATGAAGCTGTAGACTTTTTTAGTAGGCTTTTCGAGAATTCTACATTAGCGATTCCTGAATATTAACACTAATAATTGAAGAGGAGTATATGATGAAAAGAGCCGTGATTGTGCTAAATACAGCTGTTTTATTAATAGTATTCTCTTTTTATGGGTGTAGCATTGCCGAGCAAACTAATAATGACTTAGAGAGTTTCTCATCCACCGAGCCAACAAAACATATTGTTGAGATGACTGGTGATTATGAGTTTGTCCCCTCCTCCTTAACGATAAAGCAAGGAGATAGTGTGAAATGGGTCGTGACCGGCAATAAGCCTCACGAAGTAGCAAGTGGACCAGTAATTGAAACAGAAGACGGAAGGGAAGGTGTACCTGATGGCCTCTGGAAAACAGGCAAAATGGCTTCAGGAAGCTTTACCTACACTTTTCACTATACCGGCACATTTCCTTATTACTGTGATTCTCATATTGATGTAGGAATGATAGGGACGATTACAGTCAAATAATTCCCTCATGAAGAATGTCAATACGCGATTCGACACAGCCGATGTGACAAGTACTCCAATCTTTAATATTCGCTGTTAACTTTAGCCCACTCGCTTAAATAGTAATTCGCAAATCTATCTTGGTCAAGATATTATGTTGCATAACAAACTCACGTTATTGAACCTTGTTAAGGCAGCGATGGTTACGCTGCTCATCCTTTCTTGTCTATCGTTTGTTGGTTGCGGCAAGACCAACAAAGACAAAGCAGATGAGAGCACAACTGATAAAGTAGATACGCTAATCCAATGGCTTAAGGACAAAGACAGAAGTGTCCGGCAGATGGCGGCAGAGCAGCTGGGGGAGAGAAAAGAGGTTCGCGCAGTGGCACCACTGATCACAGCATTAAAGGATAGTAACAGAACTGTCCGGCAAAGCGCGGCAGAGGCACTGGGGGAGATAAAGGATGCACGTTCAATTGAACCCCTGATTGTAGCCCTTAACGATAACCATAAAAGTGTTCGATGGAGTGCAGCAGGAGCGTTGGGAGAGATAGGAGCACCAGCAGTGGAATCCTTGATTGCCTCACTGAAAGACAGTGACAATAGAGTCCGGCAGTATGCAGCGGCAGCGCTGGGAAAGATAAAGGATGCACTCGCTGTTGAACCCTTGATTACTACCTTGAATGATATCGACAGCAGCACCAGGAACGCGGCAACAAGGGCGCTTGGAAAGATAAAGGATGCACGTGCTGTTAAGCCATTGATCACCGCGCTGAAGGACAATGAAAGCAGCGTTCGGCGGGATGCGGCAGGGGCACTGGGAGAGCTTGGGGATGCCCGCGCAGTTCAACCATTGATTGATGCGCTGAAGGATGATAACAGCACTGTTCAGTGGTGTGCGGCAGAGGCATTGGGAAAAATTAAGGATGCCCGTGCTGTTGAGAGCTTAATTGATACACTTGAAGATAATGACAAAGGTGTCTGGAGGAAGGCAGAGGAGGCACTGGAAGAAATAGAGGAAAAATGAAATATTCGCTCATGATTTTTTCCATATTCATCGGGATATCCATAGTCACTGCTTCCTGCAAAAAATCTGAGGAAGTAAAGATAGAAAGGGTTGAAAATGTAGATACGCTTAGATCAGATCATGGTAGTCTGGCAGGGGCCATGAAGAAGGCGTCCAGGGCTATGAGAAGACTGGCAGGGACGGTGAAAAATAGTGACTGGGCTCAAATGGCTATGTGGGCAGAAGAGCTCAAAGAGAACATAGGCTTTAATTGTGTTGAATTATATATGATTGAGAACAATGATGTTTCAAACGAGTTTATGGAATTAAGCAGCAATTTTAACGGTGCTTTAAATAAGTTAATTTCGTACAGCAA
>Ga0257122_1002728_pt1 | contig 10799 bp, 6 predicted proteins | sample SI106_120metaG_FD_190146 | JGI IMG/M metagenome (GOLD analysis project Ga0257122, IMG submission 190146) | Marine microbial communities from Saanich Inlet, British Columbia, Canada - SI106_120 | ecosystem: Environmental > Aquatic > Marine > Inlet | place: Canada: British Columbia | collected... | reverse complement strand
AGGGTGGTACTTTGTTATTGCTTTTAAATTGTTTAATGCTTTATCAGTTGCGCCTGATTTTTCATTTAACTCTGCGGCATAATACAACAGATCCTTGTTGTCAGGGTTTTCCTTGATTCCGTCAACCAGAAATCTTTCAGCCAGTTTTGAATCATCCTTTTCTGCAAAGTGTTTACTGATTATGAAGTACGGTTCCCATTTGTTCTCAGCACTGCTTATAGAATTCCTTAATGCCTGTAACCCTTCCTGCTCCTTTTTCTGCTCGAAAAAGACAATGGACATGCGTGAGTAAGCCAGTCTGGCGTGTTGAAGTGTATTAAACGGTACGAGTAGAGCCTTTTTTGAATTTGATTCTATAGATTTTAATAGATCCAGAAACTTTGTAGTTGCTTCAATACATTTTACATACTTTTTTTTGAGGAAATATATAGATGAGAGCAGGCAGTGGGCATCAAGATATTCAGAATAGATGCTTAGTAATTTTATCGCGTATTTCTCTGCGTTAGATAGTTCGTTCTTGCGATAAAATGCCACACTTGCCGAATAGTAAGAAAGAAGCCTTAGCTGTGAATCGCTGTTTTGTAATTCGAAAAGTCTTATTGCCTCCTGTGCTTCTTTGATACATTCGTCATTCATGTTCCTGTCAAGATATGAAATCGCGAGATTGTGGTGAGGAATAGGGTTTTCCGGATCATTATTAATTTGCTTTTTTAATAGTTCTGATGTTCGTGCAAACTTTTTCTCCATTTGTTCATTATCCTGGTTATATCCGTGGTGATGCAATTTGATATCTTCTGTTTTAGTAGGGACTGAGTATTTAAGGGCATTATGAACAATTCCTTCGTAACATATGCCAAGGTGATTTCTGAAAAGTCTTTCTGAATTAGCAATAGAATCATTCTTGCCATTATTAAACTTACTATATACGGGTATAAATATTAAGTCTGCCTTAGGGGACGTTTCACTCACAACAGGGTCTTTGATAACCTCTTTTAGTCTATGTGCGTCTTCTTTATCTATCTCTTCATCAGCATCAAGAATCAGTATCCAATCACATGTTGCATACTTCAGAGAGTAATTTCTAGCCATGCTGAAACTGTTCTCCCACGGATGATGATAAATTTTCGCATTATATCTTTCTGCGATCTTAACTGTAGTGTCGGTTGACCCTGTGTCTACAATAATTATCTCATCAACATAGTCTTTGACACTATCCAGACACATGGGAAGAAAATGCTCCTCATCCTTCACTATCATGCAAAGTGAAAGAGTTGGATTTTCTGTTACAGATTTCTGATTCATCTCTTCTTTTGGTTTATTTTCAGGCATTGTAAAGAATTAAAAAGTTAGCTTATACAGTTCAGATTTGGACAGTAAGCATGCCCATCAGTATTAATAAAAGGTAGAATTAACTACCGCATATCTAACTCACTTACTGAGTGAGCATCGTGGCCGACAACTAAAGTCTCCGACGGAGTACTGTCGATTATATTACCAAGTAGCAATTTCTGTTTTAAATTGTCTTCAATAAAGACTCCTTCATCTATTGCAGTATTTATCAGACTTTGAAAGATATCAATGTTATGTCTTGAAAGTCCGATTCGCTGGATAAAACGGCCAGGGTGAACCCATACTCTTATAAAGGGCTTCCATTTTGTATCAACAAATACTTTTTTAAAAGCTTCAGCATATAAATTGATGTCATCTGGAAAGGAGTGGCATGCTAAACATAATATATCAATCTTTGGCAATATGTTGTCAGGGATATCTAAGCTTCCGTTCGGTAATATCTTAGACTCAGCACCAACAACGGCAGTTACTGTTTCAAAGTTTTTCTCATTTTTCTTGATTTCATTATAGAAATCATCGAAATTGTATGTCATCTTCTCTCTTACATGCTCCGTAAATATAATCATCTTAAATCCCTTCTTCGATGCATGGCAGAAATAATCTTCAATATTATTCAATCCGTCTGTGTAATCTGTATGCAGATGGAATAAGTAACTATTGTCAGATAACAAATCCTTAAATTCTTCCAGAGTAATGCTCATCTTTTGTCGCGATTGCCCCCCAATATCGTTTAATATGTGTATTGTCACATATTTCAATGTCAGAAATTTCAATGCTATGCCCAAGCGCTTCCTTGACAGAATAGTAAATCATATTAAAGCCTGCGTATGTACTGGCAACCATAGTTCCCTGGATCCTGGGATTAGATTCCAGTATTTTTGGCACATTGGCTTGATCCATTTTAAACTGAAAGCCAAAGCAGTACTTCAGATTTAGGGATTCTGATAGCCTTACAGAATATTTTATAATGTCACTATTTAGTTCTATTTCAGTGTCAAAGCTAATCCCACTTCTTATGTCTTTCCTGTTCCTGGGAATTGCGACAGTACCGTTAGAATTCCTGAACACATCCACGGAATATTCATCTCCGGGCAGATACTCAGTAACAAGCATCTCAGGGAAAGGTCCATTTCTAAATATTTTTAGAATACTCTCTAGATCTATATTCAATCCGGTCGGTTTCTCTTCGAGAAATTCATTTATGGTCAAGGTTTCATTACTTATAATCCTGAGCCCTCGTAACCCACTTGAAAATCTTGGTTTCACAACAACTTTGTTGTTCGGATAGCCAAGCTTTTCGAGTGATGAATGGAAATCTTTTTCATTATCAATTAGAAAGTATTCCGGATAAGGGACATTAGTATTCTTACATTCCTTTATTATTAGATACTTGTCATTAGCCCTTCTTATAGAAGCATAATCAGACACAATCACTGATACATCAATTTCTCTAAATTCGTCCAGATGTTGTGATAAGGATATGATCTCTCTTGAAGTCTGAGGGATAATGACCTTTACCTTCTCTTCTATTGCAATTTTTTTTATACTCTGAATATACTCTTTGTCCTCAGGGGTAGGTACTTTATAAAACTCATCTGCCAGATATCTGCCCACAGGATCGCTCTTTACATCAGTCGAGATGATTCTGAATGGGAGTTCATCAGGGTTGTTTTTAAGTGAATATATGGTTCCTGCTATTCCTGGTGCGCCGGCACCGGTAACAACCACAGTGATTACATCACCCATCTTAATACCTCAAAAGTTTCCGCATATTTAGCGCCTATTTGAACGCCCCTTACATTTGCCAATCCTGTGACGAAATCTTTCTTGGTATAAGCCCTATGGGATTGTGATTTATACGCTTTTAAAGCCCTTATTTTCTTGTCGACATTTTTTTTCTTTAATTTTATAAACGCCTGAGTATGAAATGTAATATTATTCCAGCATAACTCGTAACCAAAAACGGTTACTTGTTTAAATGCTCTCAACCCTTCCTCTCTTACCGTATAATGGTCCTGGTGCAGATCATTAGTAGAAGGAAGGAATACCATATCAGGTTTAATAGTATCCCTTATCTTAATAAGCTCATCCAGGATCTCTTGCCTTACATAATTTAACTTTCTCACCTGGAATTTATATATGATTAGATTCGATGGAGGTATGCCCAGCACCTTTGTTGCCGCTTTTACCTCTTTTTCGAGAATGTTTTTTGGATAACCTTTCGGAACCGATTCCTGTGCAGTTGAGAAAGCGACATAATAAACGTCATTCCCTTCCTCTATAAACTTGGCGATACTGCCACCACAGCCTAATTCTCCGTCATCAGTATGTGGACTCAAAACTAGTATTTTTTTAGACATTTTTAATGTTTATCAATAAATAAATTTAAGCACTTTATTTGGCATTGTCACATTAAACTACGTAAAAATCTACCCCGAATGATGTTAAGTTTCTGTTGATACACATGCGGTATCAATCGATTCAAGCTGTTTAAACTCTTTGCATATCCTATAAGCCGTCTCTGCGGGTTGAATCTCATTTCTTTCCTTAAGATTTTTGCCTATTAAGTTAAAGATATTTCCCATATCACTAAAACTTTCAATAGTTAAGTCCCTTGACATATTCAATATTTGCAGCAGTTGATCACAGTCAAAAATAATATCTTCATAATTCCCAAGTGCAATATTTACTTTACATATGAGCAGTCTGATATCAAATGAATCTGGCACTATTTCAACTGCCTTTTTCCAGAATGAAAGAGTTCCTTTAAGATCATTTTTTTGAAACTTGATGTGGCCTAAATTGAATAGAGCATTTACTGCATTTTTATTAATATCCAATAATCTCTTGTATGCATCTTCAGCTTTATCAATACTATCATTTTCAATGTAATAGTTGCCGAGAAGTGTAAGGCAATTTTCCATATCTGATGATTCATTGATAGCTTTATTAATCTCTGAATTACCGAACTCGTTTTGATTATTAGATAAGTAATAAAATCCACGTAGTAAATGAATCTTCCATTTGTGTCCGATTGTATGATAAATTACATTGGTCACCTCTCCTGATTCTGTTTTTGATGAATATGAGTTAGTGATCCTGCTCCATGCGGCTAGATAATCTTTAGATGCCTCCATAAACCTATCGTACTCTTTCAGGTTGTAGTGAGCAAAGGCCAGGAGGCAATGACCATCCAAAAAATGATTATCCAATTTAACTGACTTCATGGCATAAATTTCTGACTCCTTGAACTCATTTATTTCGAAATAAGCAGCACTTACAATGTAATAGGAAACTAGAAAATCCTTTTTATTAAGACCATTCTCTTCTGCCAGAGATATTGCACTCTTACTGCTTGTAATTGCTTCTTCGTACATACGTCTGTCCATGTAAGAAACGCCTATGTACATATGTGGAACTGGATTGTGAGGGTCTGCTTCAATCTGCTTCTTAAGTAGCATTGATGTGCGTATGAATTTTTCATCCATCTTCTCTTCAGATAAATTATAACCATGGTGTATTACCGTTATAGATGAATAGAAACATTTATCACTGTATTGTATGGCATTATGGACGATTCCCTTGTAATGAACTCCATTAAAATTCCTATATAAGCGTACCATCTGTGCATGGCCTTCCTGAGTGGAATCCTTATATTTGTTATTTATAACAAATGAGACAATCTTAATGTTTCTTTCTTTAGTTATATCTTTAAGCTTTGGGGCGTCCTTCATCTTTAATTCTTCATCTGCATCAAGTATTAGAATCCAGTCACATGTTGCATACTTAAGAGAGTAGTTTCTTGCTTTACTGAAGCTTCCTTCCCATGGATGGTTGAAAATCCTTGCCCCATAGCTCTCAGCAATTTCAACAGTCCTGTCTGTAGAACCGGTATCTACAACTATTATTTCGTCTACAGTATCCCTGACACTGTCAAGACAACGTCTAAGATTTTCTTCCTCATTTTTTACAATCATACAGAGTGAGATGGTTGGATTCTGCACTGAGTGTGTTTCAGCTTCTGATTTAAAGTTAGTCTCTTTTGTTGACATTTAATCTTTCCTGTTTTTTGAGAGGATTCCAGCGCCTGGTTCCTTATGAATACGACGTTCATTCTGTAAACTTTTCATTTATAAATTTGATCTTGAGAGCATGAGTTTGGACAGAGATTCTGTTAGCTGCACTAATACGTCATCCCAATCATACATTTGAGTCTGTCGAAATAGACGCATATTCGGATACCATGGACTATCGTCACGTTCAAGCAGCCATCTCCAATCAGGTACAAAAGGTAGTAGTAACCATACAGGCTTGCCGATAGCTCCAGCTAAATGCGCAACTGACGTATCTACGGAAATTACCAGATCCAGATTGCTAATTGCGGCGGCTGTATCTGTAAAATCATTTAACTCACTATCCAGATTGATTATCTTTGTGCCGTTGTTAAGGCAATCTATTTCAGTAGATACAGGTCCTTTTTGAAGGCTATAGAAAGACAATCCATGGATATTTAAAGCAGGCTCAAAATGTTTAAGCTTACATGATTTCTTATGGTATAACTCTCTGTTATCAGGACTGCTTGCCCAAACTAATCCAATTTTATATGATTTGTCATGGTCTTCGAGTCGGTCTTTCCATTCTGCTACACGTGTGGAATCAGGAACAATATATGGTCCATTTGAGGGTATAGTATCAACTTTGGTATCTAATACACCAGGAATACTTAAGAGAGGGATATGAACGTCAAATTGCTCCGATAAGTCTCCAGAAGGATCTTTTGATATTATTTTATCTATACCTTTACACTCTTTTAATAAATGGACGAGTATTGGCAGACATTCGAATATTACTCGACCCCCTTGTGCCTGTATCATAGGCAGATAGCGTATAAATTGAATATTGTCACCATATCCTTGTTCTGTATGTACAAGGATAGTCTTGCCATTAAGAGGAGAACCATCCCACATGGGTTTATGGAAGATTCTGTGGACATGGCTCTTTATCCGAAATCTCCATTCATATTCATTCCAACCATCTTTAAGGTTTCCTGTTAACAGTAATAATAGAGATCTGTTGAAGTGCGCATCAACATAATCCGGCTTTAGCTCTATCGCACGGCTATAGCATGTAACTGCTTCTGAGAACATACCTTGTTCCTCAAGCGAGCTGCCCAGATTATTATGTGCCTCAACATAATCTGCTTTGATTGCTATAGCCCGTCTATAACACGCAGATGCTTCATCGAGTTTTTGCAGCTTTCTTAGTGCAATGCCAAGGTTGTAATGCGCTTCGGCATAGAGAGGGATGAGCATGATTGCTTTTCTATGATTTTTAATTGCTTCATCGATTTTGTCTAACGATAGAAGGGTGATGCCAAGATTGTTGTACGCTTCTGCGTAATCATGTTTCAGCTCTATTGCTCGATTATAGTTTTCAACAGACTCTTCCAGTCTACCCTGTTTTTTTAACGCGGTTCCCAGATTGTTGTGTGCCTTAGCATTGTCTGGTGTGAGTGAGATTGCTCTCTTATAGTTTATTATTGCATCTTCTAAATTGTCAAGTTCCTGAAATGCTGCGCCAAGATTGCAGAGTATCTCCGCGTTGTCTGGTTTGAGCTTTGCTGCCTGTTTGTAACTATTAAGAGCTTCGTCTGGTTTTCCGCTTCTTATAAGCGCGTTACCAAGGTTGTTATGAATCTCAGTATTATTTGGATTTAGATTAATAGCAAGCTTATAGACTACTATAGCCTTGTCAAACATGTTGCACGCTTGAAGCGTACTGGCAAGATTATAATACGCTTCCTCATAGTCTGGCTTGAGTTCGATTGCTCTCTTGTAACAATGCATTGCCTCCTCAAATTTTCCTGACGCTTGAAGCGCAGACCCAAGGTTGCCGTGTGTTATTGCGTTGTCAGGTTTAAGTACAATTGCCTTTCTGAGTAATAAGCATGCCTCATCGAGATTTCCTGATTGAATATTTAAAGTGCCAAGGAGAGAGATTGTGTCAAAATTATCTGGTTGTTCTTCCAGGATCCTGTTGTAGAAAATTGAGGCATCAGCAAGGTTTCCTGTCTGGTGAAGCCTGATAGCTTCTCGAAACATACTTGCCAGTTTGTGCTGTTTTTCTTCCATGGTGTGATCCACTGTGGAGTCATGGTTGAGGATTTCAGGATTTGAATTTGCTTCTTTTGTTGACATTTTATATTTCTCTATTTGGATAAGATTCTCTTACTGGTTCCTTGTGAGTGTGTAATTAGTGTTGAGTTTATTATCTTTTAAATTTATGTTGTTTTTCCTGAACTTGGTCAGAGATTCTGTTATCTGCTCAAAGACTCCTTCCCAATCATGCAATTGTCTCTGCCGAAAAAGACGCATACTCGGATACCATGGACTGTCACTGCGTTCGAGCATCCATCTCCAGTCAGGCACGAAAGGCAATAGAGTCCACACTGGTTTGCCAATTGCTCCTGCTAAATGCACGATTGAAGTGTCTACAGAGATTACCAGGTCCAGATTGTCAATTACAGCTGCTGTGTCTGCAAAGTCTTCCAATTCACTATCAAGGTCGATTATATTATTGCCCTTATGACAGTTGTTGGAATCAATTGAAGCAGGTCCTTTCTGAAGGCTGTAGAAAGTTATTCCTTTGATAGAAGTTAAATGTGCGAAATTGTTCAGTGAGCATGAACGATTACGATCATTTATATGTTTAGGGTTACCTGCCCAGGCAATGCCAACTTTAAGATTATTGTCATGATTAAGCTTCGAACGCCATTCGGATACCAGTGCCGGATCAGGTTTGATGTAAGATGGATTTTGAGGGATTGTATCCACGGAAACATCGAATATGCCTGGTAGACTTAATAGAGGGATCTGAGTGTCAAATTGGATATGAGATTTACCATGTAATGTCATCTCTATAATTTCATCAATTCCGTCACTGTTTCTCAATAGACGGCAAAGGCTCTGTTGGCATTCAACTATTACATGACCGCCTTGTTTCTTAACCATAGGTATGTATCTTGCAAATTGAATGGAGTCTCCAATACCCTGTTCTGAATACACAAGTATGGATTTACCTTTTAGAGATGAGCCGTCCCACATTGCTTTTTGGTTGGTTTCAGGTGTACATTTTTTTAAGCGCAGTCTCCATTCATATTCTTGCAATCCATTTCTAAAGTTCCTTGTTAATAATAGTGCAAAAGCAAGGTTTAAGTGCGCCTGAGCTAAATCTGGTTTAAGTTCTATTGCTTGTTTATATTTTACTATTGCCTCTTCAGGCCTACCTAACCCATTTAGTACGGTTCCGAGGTTGTTGTATGCTTCTGCATGGTCTGGTTTGAGTTCGATTGCTTTCTGATGGCTTATAATTGCATCATCAAACTTACACTGTGCCATTAGTGCTGTGCCCAGGTTGGTATGCGCTTCCGCGTATTCTGGTTTAAGTAAAATCGCTCTTTTATAACTTGTAAATGCATTGTCGAATTTACCATGATCCATTAGTGCTGTGCCTAGATTGTTGTGTGCCTCAGCACAGTCTGGATCGAGTTCTATTGCTCTTTTATGACACATAATTGCTTCTTCAGGTTTGGCTTTTTCCAGAAGTGATACTCCGAGGTTATTGTGTGCTTCTGCATAATCCGGTTTAAGTAATATAGCCTTTTCATAATTCTTAATTGCCTCTTCTGGATTACCTGACTCCTGGAGTGCAGATCCCAGGTTGCAAAATGCCATAGCATAACCAGGATCGAGCTTTACAGCTTTAGTATAACTTAATATCGCCTCTTCCAACGCTCCAGATTTTTGAAGTGCTGCACCCAGATTACATTGAAATCCGGCATTGTTCGGATCAAGTTCTGATGCAGTTCTATAGCACTCTATCGCCTCATCTAATTTGCACTGTTCCTTGAATGTATTACCAAGATTGCCATATAAATCAGCATTGTTTGGGTTGATTTCTATTGCCTTCTTATAACATATTATTGCTTCATCAAATTTACTTTGATATTTAAGCGTATTGGCAAGATTGAAATGTGCATCAGTATAGTCAGGTTTAAGTGATATTGCCTTCCTGTAGCTAGTTATTGCTTCTTCATATTTTTCCAATCTCTGGAGAGCGGTACCAAGATTACAATGTGCTGTTGCATGGTCAGGCATCAATTTAAGTGTCTTTATGAAACAGATACATGCAGTATCATATCTTCCTTGCTGAATATTAAGTGTACCCAGGGAAAAAAGAGCGTCTATGTGTTCCGGCTGCGCTTGCAGTATCTCTTTATAAAGCTGCTCAGCCCCTGTGAGTTTTCCTGCCAGGTGTAACTCATAGGCTTCCTGAATTAATTCTTTTGTTTCCACATTTAGCATAGTGATTATTACAGCCCTAATTATTTTGAAAGATTATGTAGGTCTTTTTCTGAAACAAAATTATTTAAATTTTTAAGGTTTTCAGCAATCATATCCGCTTTTTTGAAAAATTGGTTAGCTTGAGGTTCTCTTCCTAATTTTTTCAGTAAAGTGCCTATTTTGAGGTGTGGGAGCTCGTAATCAGGATATACATTGATTGCTGATTCATAACATTCAAGAGCATCCTTGACTTTCTTTGCTCGTTCAAATTCTTCTCCAAGTAATACCCACGTCCTTATCGAATGTGGCTCCTGCTTAAGCGCCTTGCATAAACAGGCAATTGGATCCGGTGTTATGGATGCTGCAAACATGAATGTCAGATAATTTTCAGGTTCCAGCGCTGCAGCTTCCTCAAATATCTTAAAAGCCAGTTGCATATCACGGTGTATCTGCATGGCAAGTAATCCATCATGGAGAAGATTTTCAAATCGCGTTGCTTTTAATTGTAGATGCCTTTCATTAATCGATGCACCTTCAAGTTTTGATAACTCTTCAAACCATTCATTCCCCTTGGCAATTTGATCGTTATCCCTATTGGTAAGTTTAAGATTCTCTCTGTAAAAGTTCAATCTGTCCTGCCCATGCTCCAACTCCTGACGTTCACGTAATACATATTGACGAGCCTCTTTTGCAATATTCTGAGCTAAAGAAGGATCGCGTGACAGAAGATTAAGGTTAACAATTAACTCACCGCTGTTCTTAAAAAGGAGTCCTGTTTTGCCAACATTAACTGTTTCAATGTATGGCTCAATATGGGCCATGACCGGTGCTATTCCGGAGATAGCATATTCCAGAAACTTTATATCTGACCTTGAGCGGTTAAAAGCGCTGTCCTTTAAAGGTGCAAAACCAATATCAATTGTTTTAAGAAAATTATAATAATCATCTAAGGAACCGGGTAAGGTCCATCTCTTTTTATTCTGAGGCAGTGCATCAAATAGTTTCCAGATGGGCTCTGAGCACATTAGGTGTAGAGATACATTTGGCATGGTATTTATCCAATTAATGAGCGGTCGTGCAATTTCAGTCATATCCTCCATATGGCCA
>Ga0257122_1002726_pt1 | contig 10802 bp, 19 predicted proteins | sample SI106_120metaG_FD_190146 | JGI IMG/M metagenome (GOLD analysis project Ga0257122, IMG submission 190146) | Marine microbial communities from Saanich Inlet, British Columbia, Canada - SI106_120 | ecosystem: Environmental > Aquatic > Marine > Inlet | place: Canada: British Columbia | collected... | reverse complement strand
GATTCAAATCTATGATAAGCGGTTAGAGGTCAAAACAAAACCATCCAGCCAGCATTGGTATAAAATTTGGAAAGTAGAACCGGAAAATTGCCCCCATATATGGCGGGTAGAGTTACGTTTTGGAAAAACTTTTTTAAATGGTTGGAGTGTAGATAAAAATAACAGTAATGCTGAACCATTGCCGGTAAAAGTTGATAAGAAAACAGGAAAAAAAATGGTGGTATTGACCAAACAGGAGAAATTATCTGGGAAAACGATTGTTAAAACCTTTCGACACTTGGAGGGGGCATTGCCAATTATGATCAAGGATTTTTTGCAATCAATCCGCTATGTGAAAACAAGGCAGATTAACAATATTTCAAGGGGGGAAAATCATGATTTATGGGTGATTGTAGGAAAGGCTTTGTCGGGTGATCTTAATGGCATCGGCAAGGCTGTGGAAGGAGTAGAGGCGGTTAGAGGAAGGATTGTAGAAGGTTATAGAGAACAGTTAGGCCAAATGTATTGGAGCCAAATAAAAGGTCTTTTACCGGGCTTTATGGTCACTCATGGAATAACGCATGATCGGGCTTTAGAGGATGGGGCAGAAATACTTTGGGACGCAATGACAGAGTTAGGAGGGGAGGACAGAAAAAAGCTCTTGGATGGGCTAGAAAAAGCATATAAAAAAATTCACTTATTAGATCCATTGAAGGAATTGGAGACGTTAAAAGATGACAAAAGAACAAATTTTGCAGGATCTTGAATTTTTGGATAGATCAGAACCGAACATGATCACATTCCAATCGATCTATATGGCGATGGTTCGGGTTTTGCGCTATTTGGTGGAAAGGGGGCCGGATGAATGAGGGGTTCAACCGGGTGGATTGTATTTTTCCCAAAAAAGCCGGGGGCCTCTGCCGAACACGGTACAAAGTTCGGGCAAATGTCCTGCCATACCTGCGAACAGCCTATTCTCGTTTTAGGAGATAAGAACGGCAACCCCTACGCTAATTGCAATGGGCATCACCCGAAGGCTGATTTTTCATGTGGGGCGAAATACGCATGGGGAACACCTGATAGAAAAAGAATCCGACAGCATTGGAGAGAGCAAAAACATGGAAGACCTGCCAAAACCGAAACCACCACCATTATTAAAAATTCAGGAGGAGCAGAACCAACCCCAGGAGGAGCAGAACCAACCCCAGGAGGAGCAGAACCAACCCCAGGAAAAGAAAGCTCCTGGTTCCTTTGATCTCGGGGGAATGGATACGGGTCATTTTGCCTATGTGGTGGTAGAGGAACCGGCAGGAACAACGCAAGAGGTTGCAACGGGAACGGTAGAGGAGGGGGGCGAGGGTCCGGGCGGGGATATAATAGGCCCTGATCAGTTTCGGAGTCTCTTCCATTTCATCTTCAATACTGCTGGGGCCATGACACCTATCAAGTCGCTTAAAATAGCGGAGGAGGAGAAAGAATCCGCTGATAGTGCATCGGATGCGCTTTACGAAATAGCTTTGGAAGTCCCCTCTATGCGGTTTTTGATTGAAGTCGGAAACAAGAATATGCAAAGGGCTGTTGTTTTGGGTGTTTTCGTCTATGGAAAAGGGGGTGCGGTGGTTGCAGAACTAAAAGAGCGGAAAAGGGAACGGCTACAGCTACAAAATGAAGAAATAAACGGCGTTCAAGAGGTGGCGGTATGATCATAAAAAATGCTATCCGGGTTGGGATTTTTGGTAGATCCGGTAGCGGGAAGAGTACCAGGGCAAAACAAATGCTAAGGGCTGAAAACCGGCTCGTTATTTTCGATACTATGCAGGAATACGGAAAGCTCGGAATTCAACAGGTTTTCTCTCTGGGAGAATTGAAAAACTATATGGCGGCTAATTGGGGCCGGTTCAAGGTGGCTTATGTCCCGCCGTATACGTCCAAGGTTGAGGCACTCCATAAACTCTCTGTGATGCTTCGACAACTCCAGCAACCCTACGCAGACGAAAAGCCGGGAGCGGAAAAAATCACGCTTATGATAGAGGAGCTAAACGGCTCTTTTCCGGTGGCGGGGTTAAAAGATGGCTTGTTAGGTTTCGGGGATCTATGCGGAAGGGGGCGGCACTATGGGATTAACTTGATAGGGATCTCTCAGCGGTTCGCCTCGGTCCATAATGATTTTCGGGGAAATATGACAAAATCATATTTTTTTGCTCAGGGAAATATGACCGATATTTCCACGATCAAAGGCATGGTAGGCGGGGCGGTTGTGGAAAAAATGGCGGGATTCGAAGATCATGAGTTTTTCTGTTTAGAGGCAGGAAAGGTGGATTTTGGAAAAAATGCACCACCCTAAATTTTCCTATATAGTATAGCGTATATAAAAACATAGTGTTTAGATAGGATTTGACGGTCCTTTAAACAGTGAGTTAAACCCAGTTCAGAATTAATTGAATTGGGTTTTTCTTATTTTGGAGTTGGCGACAATGCCGAATATTAAACAAGTGGCAACCATTGCAATCGGATCTCTTATTGGGGCGATTCTGGTTAGTGCTGCACAAAAAAAGGGCTGGATTTAAAAATGAATATTGTACCTTCCACTACACAACTGAAAACCATCGGTTTTACCCTGTTGGTTATCGCTCTCATTAACAAGGTTGATGCGTTGAAGCCGGTCAAGCAAGCCGTTCTCGACGATGGCACTTGGTTCTAAATCCAATTCAGCTAATTTCAACTTAAAAGGAAAATAGAGCAATGCCAGGATTAACACGAGAAATTTCCCTACCATCTTTTGATAGCGTAGCTCCATCTTCTACCGCTACTTTGTCGCTTTCTGTCGGTCAATCTTACCATTGGCTAGGTATCGAATATGCCGGAACTGGGATGACGTTGGCGAAAATGACAGCGGTACGTTTTAAGGTAAACGGTCAGACAGTTATTGACTTAACCGGGACTCAGATTGATTTGCTGAATCAGTATTTCGGTCAAGCATCGGCAGCAACTGCTAAAATTCTGTATCTAGATTTTCGGCGTTTGGGTGTCATCCTGAATGAAGCCCAAGAAATGACCATCCTTCGCATGGGTAACCGGTCTGAAAATCCTCGGATTCCCAGCATTCAGACTGCCGTTTTGGAAATTGATGTTTCCGATCCAACAAGCGTAACTCTGTCGGCGTTTGCTTCGGTTTCCGGTCCAGAACAACCTGGATATTTCCAAAAAATGCGACGTGTGACTTATAGTCCATCTGGGGCCGGTCAATTTGATATTGCCGATATCATTAAGGGTGATTTGTACGCTCAGATTTTCCTCTCATCTACCGTGGTAACGGCGGCAAAACTGACTATTGACAGCTACACCTATTTTGATCGAACTTCAGCTCGTAATACGGCGGTTCAAACTGATGGTGTCTGCTCTCCACAGTCAAACCTTTTTGCCATTAACCCGGCTGAATGGGGCCATCATGATCGGATGATAGCAACCCGGACTCTGGATGGTAATTTGGTGGGGGATTTCCGCTTGCAAGCTACCGTTTCCGGTGCGGGTGATATTGATCTTATCACTAAATCAGTCGGTATTGTCGGGGGTTGATCCCATGGGTTTGCTAGACGACTATTTCGGGTGGGGGGATGAGGTTCAAACCTCCCCCCCTCCCGCCACAAGTTCAACCCCTTTGAAGCGTTCCTCTTCATACGTTCCAGGGGCTGAACCGTTGCCAACTATTAAGCCAAAGTCCAACGCCACATTTGACCTAAACAGGTTTTTTAGTGGGGCGTTGGATACGTTGGGCCAATATGGGATGGCTCGGGCGGCTTTGGATCTTCGGGAGAGGCGGCTTGGGCAGACGGCTTTAATCCGTAGTGCTTCCCCTGAAAAAGAGGGACCACCAGTCGGGAGCCAGGAAACCAAACTTCCGGAACAATCCAAGCAATGGTATCAAACTCCTGCTATGGCGGGTGGTGCGGTTTTGCTGGGTGTGGTGGCTCTGGTCCTACTGATAAAGGCTAAATAATATGTGGTTATATGCTGTGGCGGGTCTCGGTTTGCTGGGGGGTGGTTATATCATCTCGGAGCAAGCCAAAGATCTCGCTAAACTCGGTATTGTGTTGGGAGCCGGATACCTCATTTATAAAAAGGTGAAATAATGCCACTTCCCCCAACCACATCAATGCCAAAGCCTAAAGGCGGGGCTGATTTAACCAGGCAAGCAACTTCGGCACTCGGGGTTGCGGCTCAGTTTGCTGGCATTCCGGGCCTTGGGGCTTTGCTTGGGCTGGCTGGTGTCTCTTCTTCGGTTCCAACCCCTGATACCCTAATTTCCGGTTCCGATGCTATGAGTGGCGGCACTGTTAATACCGGTGGTCCGATGGTTACGGTTCACGGAATCGGAACACAAAAAACCAATCCTTTCTTAATTGGGGGGCTTGCCATCGTTGCGGCTCTGCTGGTTTGGGGGTTAAAAAAATAAATGGGCCTTTTTGACTGGTTTAATGATGACTCCAACACCTCTTCGTCAACCTCAACATCAACAACCGAAACACAAGTTTCAACAACTACCGACACCAAAAGTGCCAATGTCTCCGGGGTTGAGGATCGGGGCATAGTCATTGCCGGTCAAGTCACTTCCCCGGTATCCATTGAAACTCTCGATCCTGAAATTGCAGGGGCGGCGATGGATTTGAGCATGGCGATTTCCGGCGCAAGTTTTGGCCTTTTGGATACGGTTTTAGAGTCAAGTATTGAATCAATTCATCAATCTGCAGGGGAGACAATTGAAGGCGTTACATCGGCATCCAATAGCGCAATAACGGCGGTTTCCGCTTCGGCTAAAACCGATCAATCGAAAATGTTTACCCAAGTAACCTACGGGCTTTTTGGGGTTATTCTTTTGATTGGTGGTGCTTTCGTGTATTTCAACAGGGGCAAATAATGGGTTCATCTCTAGCAACCTATAACCGGCGGTTAACGGCGGGTGTAACACAGGTTATCAATGTTCAGGGAAATCTTTTCCATCTTCGGTCGGCGGCTTCGTCGGTAGCTATATCTTTTGGTGAATCCTCTTCGGATACCCTAACCCTTTCGGCGGGTGGTAAGGCTAAAATTGAAGGGGGATTCAAGCGGGTTTTCATGAAGTCGTCCAGCACGATAGATATTGTCGTGAACATTGGAACCGGGGATATTGATGATGTTTCCGATTCGGCTAATGTTGCTTCGGCGCTCTCATCGGTGGCGGTTTCTGTCGGTACTTCGGCAACTCTGCTCAAAGCAGCGAATACAGGCCGGAAAAACATAATAATTCAAGCCTTGGATCGTGATATCTATATTGGCGATTCTGGAGTAACGACTGCTAATGGTATTCACGTTTTGGCGGGTGGGTCGGCAAAATTAGCGGTTCAAAGTGCCGTTTATGGGATCGCTATTGGCGTAACAGATACAAGAATAATGGAGCTTGCATAGAATGACTATTGAATGCCAAGGAATACCGGTAGTTGGTCAAGCAACGGAAACGGTAGCGGGTGTGATAACGAGCGGGGATGGTACTTTCACAGCGACATTAACTGCATTAACAAGCGGAACAATAGCGCTAAGTCCGAACGCCGATACGCTTACTTATGTCAAGATGGGGAGGATAGTTTCAATTCACGGCTATATTTCAGTAGCCTCTTCCAATGGCGTTGGAGCGTTGCGGCTTGGTGGGCTTCCTTATCCTGCGGCGGATCAGCCTGAATATGGTGGCGCTTCGGTTTTTTCTCTCAATCTGATTAATTTGGCTATAATTCCGTCTGGGGTTGTAGCGGCGGTTATTGATGAGGGGGAAAGTGTTATCAAGATAAAAGATGATTTTTGCGGTACGGGTAATGTTTCTGATGATTTTGCAAATCACCTTAAAACGGCTACTGAAATCTATATTTTCGGCTCTTATTTGGCGGCATCATAATGGGCGTAACTAACCCAACGGCAACCCCTATGTTTTCCGGTATGATGATGCCGTTTGCCGGTCCTACCGCTCCTTCGGGCTGGCTACTCTGCTTTGGTCAAGCCATATCAAGGGCCGATTATCCGAACTTGTTTACCACTATTGGGACGGTTCATGGGGTAGGGGATGGCACTACAACTTTCAACCTCCCAGATCTAAGGGGCCGGATTCCAGTTGGTAAAGATGATATGGGCGGCTCGGATGCGGGGAGGGCAGGTGGTGTGCTTTCTTCTACAACCCTTGGGGCCGTTGGCGGGGATGAAAGCCATATTCATACTACCGGGGATCATGCCTTAACCAGTGGGGAGAATGGGCCTCATACCCATGGTGTGCCTATTTATGCCGGGGGTAGCGGAGCAACTCCAAGAATCGGCTTTGCTTGGATTGATTCCGCACCAGTAGCAACGGTAAGCGCAAACTCTTCCGGTAGCGGAACGGCTCACAATCACGGCAACACGGACACGGTAACAAACATCCAGCCATCGGCAATCCTTAACTATATTATTAAAACCTAATGGGCCGGGTGTTATTGCTGGTTCCCTTGGCTCTATTGGCGGCGTCTGGGTTTGTTCAGTATCAAAGGCGAGAAATGGACACGAATAAAAAACTATTACCATCTGGATTGCAGTATTTCTCTAGAGATGAATTCCAGGGCGATTTTGAAGATCTTAGCCCGGAACTATTGGGCCGGTTGGATGCTTTCCGGGCCGAATGGGGTAGGCCGGTCTCAATTTCTACCGCTCCGGGGGCTATCCTTCGAGTGGGAAGCGGAACTTCCCAGCATTTTGCTGGTCGGGCTGTTGATATCTTCCCACAAGGTATGACCACTCGGCAGGATGCCGAAAGAGCAAGGCGAATCGCTATAAATGTCGGATTTACGGGAATTGGTGTCTATCCGCTTTGGCGGCCTTCGGCAGGGCTTCACTTGGACGTTAGGCCAGATCCAGGGCCGAGAGGCTGGGATGAGTGGGGCGGTTGGCCTTCCAGAACTCAGGCTGGGGAGCAAACTTACGGATCAGTTGATCAGGCGTTAACTCTCTTTTCATAAGGAACTTAAAGAAATGGAAGAATATCTACAATATATCCCGGTGGTAATCTCTATCGCCTCAACTGTTACGGCAGCAACCCCAACCCCAAGGGATGATCATTGGTTTGCCATGGTCTACAAGATTGTGGAAATATTTGGGTTGAATGTTGGCAGGGCAAAGGATTCTGGGCGTGAGCATTGATCCGAATTGGCTTGTGTTTGGTATGGGTGCATTGGTTCAAGCTGGAATCGGAATCGTGACGATTGCCATTGTGAAAACTGATGTAAAATGGTTGATCAAAAGCCAAGAGGCCATGTGGAGAAAGATTAATGAGCAATAAAAATCAAGAATTATTGAGAGCAAAAAAGCCGGAATGTTGACCATTCCGGCTTTTTTGCGTGTTGCTGTACCATCCAATCGTGTTGTTGTAGCATCATTCCTTGTTTGGTCCTCTAACGGGGCGGGTCCAGGGCTTTTTATTTCTGATTCTGCTAACGGTGGATCGGTGTAGGTTCATGCGTAGGCCAATATCTGTGTTATTGTACCCATCTTCAGCCATTTTTAAAATTTTCTTGTTTCGTTCGCCTTTGTGGTGAGTCAGATAGGCAACACGATGTGTTTCAATTGCTGCCCGTAAAACCCATTCAGGAAGCCCTTTCTGTTGCATGGTGAGTATGAGTGCTTCTTCAGCGTCTAGGCCATCGGCTTCAAGGCGTAAAGCGAACCATGCACCAGATCGAACTTCTTTTGCACGTAGGTTTGATGTGTCCTGTTTGGCTGAATCCGGTTTTCTCGTCTCTACAATATTTCGTAAATCATCAACGATATTTTGCAGGTAACGTGCTAATATATCGGCTGTTTTTGCGTCAAGAGAGTCGTATTCTTTTTTTTTCATTATCATTTCCTTTTTAACATAATCAATAAAACGTGCATAAATATACATAAGGTTACATTAAAACGTGCATAAATATACATACAGGAACATATCATGCAAAAATCAGGAACATATTGTTATAATTAAGGAAATCCAGAATAAAAAACGTGTAAGTCGCATAAGATGTATTCCGTCTGGGTGCAAAGTGTGTTGCGTGCATCGTTCTTGCACGCTAGCTAATGCATCAGAAGGGGAGAGGATAAAGAGGAAAAAGAGGGCGGTGATGGTCATAGTGGAAAGTACTTTTTGCCAAGTCTGGCGAGCCTGTCCTTCTGATCGCCAAATTGAAAGATTTACTAAAGCGGTTTCTGGATTTTCTTGGGCAAATTTTGCAAGTTGGATCATTGATTCCTCAGAAGGCCAAGTTTTTCTTTTTCTATAGTTTGATATCTGAGTAGGGGTCTTTCCTATAGCTCTCGCTAATTCTGCATCACTTTTAAACTTATTTATTTCAATAGCTTTATTTATAAAGTCGTCAATAGTTAGCATAGTTTTGAATTCCCTTTTCCCTCGTATTTGATCGCATAAATTTACTGTAGGTTAAATTTTTTCCTTTGACAAGAGTGTTATACATTATGCATAGTTGTGCCACCTATTACACACCGTGTAATGAGTAACGATTTCCCTTTGGTCGGCTCGGAGGCATCCGGGCCGACTCCCTTCTTTTTTCGGTGTCGGGGGAATGTGAAAAGTTCAGTTCTTTTTTCAAAAGGGGAAAATTCATGATTAGTAAGCGCAAGATAAATCTATCCAATAAAATCTTTGTTGGCAAAAACCTGTCCAGGAAATATGCCATCTCTAAAGCGAAAACGATCCGCAACAAAATGAAATACCGGGAAGATCACCGGGGCGTGAATTACAGCGGGAAAACCGGCTATGTAATTTTCGTCTAAATGTCTTTGACCCCTGTAAGGTTCTTGACCGGTCCTGACCGGGGGTGTTTCGGGGAAATGCAAAAGTGCATTTTTTCCGTTTGGTGGGGTGGTAACGCCTCCCTGGGGAGGGGGCCGGGGTTTCCCCGGACTCTCCCTTAAAAATGAATTTTTCCTGCCTTTCCCCGAAACGGATAAAACCGGTCCCTGCACGGAGTGCGCAGAGGAATAGAATAATTTCAAATGAGCGGTTGTGGTGTCACCGCTTGTTTAGAGTGTGAATAATAGCCTCCATTATTAATTTATTGGATATGGAGGCATGTATGGCTGAGGTATTAGATTTTATGAGTGTTGGGAGCCGTTTAAGGCAAGCACGTGAAGAAATGGATTTGACTCGTGATGAATTGGCAAGGTTGGCATCTGAGCTTATGCCCGGATCTTCAAATGTCATGACAAAACGATCTATTGAGGCATATGAGCGGGATGATCGTTTCGTTCCAATGTATAAAGCTGCCGCTCTTTGCTCTGTTCTTAGTCTTGATCCGTTGGCTTTGTTGGCTGAAGTTGCTTTGTCAGGGAATGCTGATCTGACTCGACAGATCAAGCCGGTGAGAGAAGAGTCTGGGGATTTCGCAGAGTCCAGTTATAATGAGAGCGTACCCGGGAGAAGTGTTTCGGGGGGGCCGAATTAATCAATATAGAAATAAGAGAGATTTTAGATGTTTAAACTTTCAAAGGGTTATAGGGAAATAAAATGGCGAATAATTGCGGAAACTTAAAATTAACTCAACGTGAAGGAAAGCCGGATGTATTTGTTGGAGAGATTAATATCGCTGGTATTTCCGGGCGTATCTGTTTGGTCCCCAGAAAGAAAATGGGCAAAACTTCCCCAGATTTTACCGTCCAGATTCAACAAAATGGTGGATGGTTTGAAATGGGTGCGGCATGGTTTAAAGATATGCATGCAGGTGGCCGCTTTTTCTCAATCACTATTGATGGGCCGCAACTCCAGCAACCTGTTTATGTCTCAGCCTTTCCAGATGATGAAGATCCAATAGTGTTTCGAATCGTTTGGCAGCGTCCCCGGAAAGGTGGGTCAGGATCGGCACCAGAAATAGTCCCAAGTCAGGATCTGGATGATTTACCGGTCTAGTAATTTATAGAAATCGCCCCCTTTTATGAGGGGGCTTTTTTTATGTCTTGGGGGGGGTAATGGTAACACCCCCCGTTGGGATTACAGAATAATGAAGAAATAGGGAAATGTCATAATGCAAAGGGTCGGGGAATTTGAGTTGTTGAGGTCGGGCGTTGATGCTCTAGAGGTAGCTTTTCAGGGAGCTTTATCAGTTTCGGCTTTGAGTATGCTCGACGAGGCAAGGGCGGAAGGTAAGAAAAAGGAGCAGGATCAAGTGTGCGACTTCGGGGTTTTTGATTGTCTCGTTAGGCATTTTGGGTCAAGTGCTACAAAAGGATATAGCTATGTTTTTTCTACTGGGTTGATGGGTGAAACCTGGATGATAAAAGCTAATGAAGATCCAGAACAATGGAATATTCGGGTTGATGTTAAGGCGGCGCAATTGGCAACAGATGGGTATGCCAAGGTAAAGGAAAATCTTTGGGGGCGATTGGAAGCAATGGGGGCAATGGTTCTATCTGAAAGTATCGGACGGATAGATATATGTGTAGATTTGATTTGTCCAAATTTCCAGCTAAAACCGCATTTGTTTGTCCATCATTCTAGAGTAAAAACAGAGCGTAATTTTGAACCAATTGAGGAAATGAATTTATCTCTGATGGGGTCTAGGCGTTTAACGGGGTTCACTTTGGGGAAAATGCCAGGTAGACAGATTCAAATCTATGATAAGCGGTTAGAGGTCAAAACAAAACCATCCAGCCAGCACTGGTATAAAATTTGGAAAGTAGAACCGGAAAATTGCCCCCATATATGGCGGGTAGAGTTACGTTTTGGAAAAACTTTTTTAAATGGTTGGAGTGTAGATAAAAATAACAGTAATGCTGAACCATTG
>Ga0257122_1002721_pt1 | contig 10819 bp, 7 predicted proteins | sample SI106_120metaG_FD_190146 | JGI IMG/M metagenome (GOLD analysis project Ga0257122, IMG submission 190146) | Marine microbial communities from Saanich Inlet, British Columbia, Canada - SI106_120 | ecosystem: Environmental > Aquatic > Marine > Inlet | place: Canada: British Columbia | collected... | reverse complement strand
GACTTGTTGAAGAAATCGTTTATCTCAGGACAAACAACACCGGCGGCATCACCAGCCCAGTTGATTTCCTGGGCATTGCAGGTATCGAACCTCCGATGATAGAGCAATTAACAACACTATTTGACACCCGAAGCAATGTCTTTACCATTTCCAGTCTAGGAAAAGTTGAAGGAAGTAGTGTAGAACAGGAAATTATAGTTATCGTCGATCGTTCTACCCTTCCTGTGACGATACTGGAATACAGAGAGCAATGAGTACAACCCCACAACAATCAATCATTACCGTCGATGAAGAAACCATTGCGATCGTCCAACGCGTTGGCACTACTTGGCGATGCCTTTTTGCTTCCATCGGTGACGAGAGCTTGGGCAATCGCCCAACTATCTTCGACACTATTGAGGTAGAAAGCGATGCTGAGCTTGAAACACTACTCAATGAAAAATCTCCCACGAAGCAATTCGCTATTTTGCCTGGAGCGTATACCGTTTGCAGGACTTCAATCCTACCAGACGTTGATGATGAACAGATTGAGGAAGTTCTTCGTTTACAAGCGGAAGCAAAACTTCTCGGAAACACCCCCCCGCACCGAAGGGCAATGGCACCACTCGAAGCTTCGATTGGCGAGACCAATCGAGTTGGACTTATTGTGGCATGGACTGACGCAACAAGCGTGCAGTTCCCTGGCTGCCTTGAAGACGCTTTCTTTATTCCTGATGCGGCATCGATTGCTGCACTTCTTCATGGCTTACGCCCTACTGACCCAATCGTGCTCGCTGACACTGTAACCGGAACAGTGACCATAGCCTTATCACATGCGAATGGCGCAGCCCTGCGCTCCACACGTGAAGATGCATCATCAAAAGCGTTGCTAACAGAAGGAATACTCCGCATAGCTCGAGAAACTGCTTCGCTCCATAACCATACAGAATCTTTTACCGACAGCATGGCATCTACGTTACGTGAATCTCTCGCTCAAACATCTGACACAGAACTTCTTTTGGTCCTGCCAGAAGTAATTATCGCTGGCGCATCGAAAAGTGTTTCAGGGATTCCATCTAATGATGCACCATGGTGGAAAACTTGGGGTATCGCTGTTGGCGGCCTTATTGCTGCAACGGGATCGCTTCAACCCCTGACGACAATGCGCCAGCAAATGCCCGAGGTTCATCCGTCTTTAGTTGAAAACATAACCCAAAAATTAGAGAACAAAACAATTGCAATGCGACTTGGAACCGTTGCAATCCTCTTGCTAGCACTAGGCCCAGCAATTCTGTCTGGCATTCGACTTGGGCTATTAGAAATATTGAATCCAGAGATAGATGCACAATATGCTGAAGTAGTTCGTGCAAGGAAACAGCAAGTTGTGTACAAAGAACTTGGCAAAACTTCTTGGCCCATGACAAAAATCCTCGCAGATATCACCAATAATATTCCTATAGGCATTACCGTTGACTCCATCCGGGTTGATGTTGGTCAACCTATTTCTATCAGAGGCAGAGCACTAGATATGGATGGAAAGAGTGCAGCAGATGTGATTGCTACATTGCAAACCAATCTCCAAGAAACTGGAATGTTTGAAAGCGTGCAATTTTCTTACGACACTGCAGGCACATATGGCGACCGTGAATTTGACCTGTGGGCAGAAATACCAGAACCTCTCAAAAGACCGCGCTATACAACGAACCAAGACTTTGGTAAGTGGACTCTCGCGATGAGAGAGGCCGGCATTTCTCCTGAAGAAGAAGTAGAAGAACTCGCCGTGACACCTGCGGATCGAGCTACAGGCAACTCGAATATACATTTTGCGGATGCGAATGAACTACCCGATCAGCCAGAAACTATTGCCACAATCGGTGATCATGAAGACCGCCTCCCAGATAGACCTGCCCCATCACATCGAGATGGTGGATTAGCGTCACACAGTAGCGACCGAGGTACTAGCGGTCCCGCAACGCGAGTACCTGACCCAATTACACAAGAACAGATTAAACTCATGAGCAGAAGTGAAACCAGCGTCGCATTAAAAGATGTTGCCAATGCAAAAAAACGTGTGAAGAGTACCGAACCTGAACTGAAAGAACGCCTCGATAAGGAATTCCGAATGCTCATGGATCACCTTGGAGATTTGCCCCATGAGTGAACATATACAACAATTCATGGCACAAATATCTTCATGGTCACGCGCGATGCAATGGACATTTTGGGCAGCACTGTTCACGATTGTTTTCTTAATTTGGGATTCAACAATTGCTACGCTAGGAGAAACATGGGCTACTCGGGCGGACCAAATCGAAATGCAAATCGTCGAAGTTAACAAGCCAATCGTCTTGACTTCAAGCGTCAAGAAAATCATTTCTGCGTTTGGCGAAGTAGACTTACCTCGAGAGAAAGCAAAAGGCGCGGCTGCACTTACCGATGCAGTACATAAAATTCTTAACAATCACGCTGTTGAAAAAGATGAATACACACGAACTAAAACGACCAAGATGAAATCTTCCGCTCTGCCTGGAATCGGAAGATCAGGGCAACAAGTAGAGCAAGTTTTTGGAGATATACGCTTTTTAGCAACACAAGAGGATGTTCTTAAGGTAATTTCAGCACTAGAAAGCAGCCCAGCTATCGACGCGGTCTCAGATATCCGACTGACAAAAGAAACTGGGCGAATTATCCGTGTGAATCTTTCTGTTGAGGCTTGGGTGCTCACAAGTTCAAAACGAAGGGGTCGAAAATGATTGATTCAGATACACTCAAAGGGCCACTTGGCTGGAGCATCCTTTCCATTGCTATTCTCCTCATTTTCTTCATTGTTGGTATTTCTTCTGTGGTTTCCCCACTACTTGACCAGGCAAATGATGATGCGCAAGCCAATCAAGTAGAGCCGATCCTTGAACAGTTTGACAACTATATTGCCATGGATATTGCAAGATTTAATGGGCGGTCTGCTTTTTTTAAACCAATCAGAATCTCAAAACCCGCCCCACCAGCCCCGCCAAAAGATACACCACCACCAAAAGTTCCAGAACCCATCATTGTTGAAGATCCAGGTCCACCGCCTGCGCCATCAGAGTATATGGGGCCAACCCTCATCGCAATTATTGGCGAGGAGGCATGGTTCAGAGGAAGTGGTGCGAACTCCGTTTTACGAATCAAAATAGGCGACGAAGCCGATGGTCTCAAGGTTGTGGGTACGAAAGCACCCGCAATAGTTACGGTTGAGCACCGACGAGGTGTTTACGATGTGCCACTCTTCACATCAGAGGAAGATTTTTTCCGAGATGAGCCGCTCCCTAGAACCACTGATGACTTTTTTGAAGAAGTTGAGGGATAATACCCCCCCTCTAGTGGAGAGTAGAGAACATCTCTTTCAGGGAAATACGATTTTGCATCAGCAATGATAAAATCGGGGTTTTCTGATACAAAACACCTTATTTTGCCGATGAAAGTCCGATAGTTATCCGCCTAGTTCTTTATCAATATAACAGTAATATTCCCCCTATCCTATCGTTAATCTCAGAAACAGAAGTACATCTTCAAGCAGCTTTGAGACAGAGAAGGAATTAACAAGTGAGCATACTACAAGTATCAATGATCAACATAATCGCACTCCTCGCTATCGGCGTTTCAAGCATGGCACAAGACCGCCCTGCCCCTGAACCTGCGCCAACAATTGAACTGCCAGAACCAATCGAAGAAACCGAAGAGATACCAGAAGTTGTTGATGTAATTGAGGAACCACTTGCTGAAGAATCAATCGTGGAAGAAAGCACTAACGGGGTTTTGGACGAAGAAGGCCTTCGTGAGTTGCCCTCTGAAGTTGAAAACCCATCAACTGAAGAAGTAGAAATTATCACTGGAGATGTTGCGTCAAAGATCACTCGATGGCCAGGTCGGCGAGAAGTGCCAACAGGGTTAGTTATCCTTGGATTCGATGATGTACCAATCGATGACACACTCGGTTTTATTACCGAAACAACCGGCAAGGTTGTCATTCCGGTGAGCCCAACTTCACTTCGTGCAAAAAAAATTACGCTTCGTAATGATGAGCCAGTTGAACGGATTGTCGCCCTTGACCTCATTTTTCAAGCCTTTCGATTAAATCAAATCGGCGTCATTGAGAGAGATGACATGATTATCATCGGTCCACTTGATTCTATGCTCAGCAACATTGGAGACATCCCAATCCTCGGGATTGAGGATGATGTTATGGAGCGGCAAGACAGAGGCACGCTTGCTATTAAGGTCTTTGCTATCGAACGAACCGAAGCCGCTGTGATCGGCGATCGAATAAATGAAATGTTTCCAGATTACGGTTCCTTGACCGTCTACCCAGTATCCAATCAAATCGTGCTTCTTGGTGACATCGGCCTGTGTCAAAGGATTCAAGTCCTCATTGACCAACTCGATCGCATCTGGAGAAGTGGCCAATTAAAAACATTCCGATTGAAGTACGCAGACGCATCAGAAATATCTTCAAATATCTTGGACCTCTTTGAAGAATCGGGATCTTCAGGCGCTTCGAGTAGGACAACTGCAAACCGAAATCAAAACAGAAGTGGAAGAACAACCACAACAAGCGCCAGTTCTGAAAAAGTCGAACTTCGACTTACGGTCAATATGCAGCAAAACTCAGTTACTGTCCAAGCCGAACACGAAATCATGCAAGACATCGAAGTGCTCATCGTAGATGAATGGGACTTGCCACGCCCTACTGAAACGAGCAAAATGTATCTCTTGAAGTACAGCGACCCTGTTAAAATCAAGAACTTGTTACAGGAAATCCTTGGAGACGGGTCATCAAGTGGTCGTTCAAGTGGTGGTGCACGAGGCGGGCAAACTCAGCGTGCAGATGTCACCGAAGCAATGAGTGGGGTCTATCGTTTCGAAGCATACCCAGACAAGAATGCACTGCTTGTTCTATCAAAAACTGAAGAGAGTTTTGACTTTCTTGATTCTATGATTGATTCCCTTGATATGCCTAGCGATGTTGGTCTTCCAATAATTGTAGAACTCAAACACGCTGATGCGGTCTCGCTGTCTGAAGAAATCAACGCTCTTCTCGCTGCCCCTGGTGTATCTGCAACCATCGAACGTCCAGACAGAGGATTGTCCGGAGAAGGCTTTAGCGAGTCTGCTGTTGGAACAGATAACGAAAGCGGTGGCCAGATGAGTTTCCCTTGGCAACAGGGTGGCGCAAACTCAGATGAAAAATCGCCAGAATCTTCTCTCATCGCGAAAATTCGCCTTGTACCAATCGTTAGACAAAATGCATTAGCTGTTGTTGCTCCTCCTCAATATATGCAACACGTCCTTGATGTTATTGAAGAATTCGACCAACCAACAAGGCAGGTCATGATTTCAGCAACAATTGCTGCCGTCACACTCACTGATGATCTAGAACTTGGCCTTCGTTGGGGTTCCGGTGTTTCTCCTTCAATAGGCGGGAACTCTCTTGGTGTTAATGGCGATATTTCGGGTTCTATTGACAGCATCTTGAGTGGGATCTTTGACAACGGAGGTGCTGTCTTCAATATCGGCACTGCAAATATTGGGATTGCTCTTGATGCATTAAATCAGTTAACAAATGTACGAGTTATTCAACAACCAAGAACATTCACCTCGGATAACCAAGAATCGATTTTCTTCAATGGCTCCGAAGTGCCAGTAAGAACCACAAGCAATACGACAAGTAGCGGTCTTGTAGAAGGTGGTTTTGAGTACCGAGATGTTGGCGTGATGCTCAACGTTCGCCCTCGCATCACTGCACATGGTGATGTAGACCTCACTATCAATGTAGAACTTTCCGATCAGACCGGCACAGGTGTTGGTGATAACCCCATCTTCTCAAGAAGGCAAGTACGAAGTCAAGTGCAATTGCACGATGGACAAACTGTTTTAATTGGCGGCATTCTCAAAGAGAGCGAAACAAAAATAAAACGAAAGTTCCCACTCCTTGGAGACATCCCAATTATCGGCGCATTATTTACTTCTGTTGATGACACAACTACCAGAGAGGAATTATTAGTTTTCATCACACCAACAATCGTGCAAACCCTTAAAGATAACGACGTCAACTACAACATTGATTATTTAGAACGCCTTCAAGAAATTTCCCTTCCAGTAGATGAACAAATCGAAAATATAGAGAATAACAAAAACGATTTCCTCATCGAACGGTTAAAAAACCCCGCTGCTGACTATACACCTGATGGCGAACACATTCAATCTTCATTCGATGCTGCTGAACTTCAATAAAACCCTTCCGATATGCATTGCGACACTTTTGCTTGGCTGCGGCAGCACACAAAAAACAGCTAAGCCAACTGTTACTCAGAATACAAAACTCGCCGCAATTAAGACGTTGAATAAGATAATGAGTCCTTCATCTAACGCCACGACAAATGTTTCAAATGACATTGACTGGCCGGCAGGCGTATTGCCTTGGGATAGATTTACCCTTCCGGTTCTCTCGCCAAACGGACTTCACGCAATTGTTCAACTTGGCGAATCTCCACCAGTCACTGTACTTTGCGGGGAATCCAACGAGATAGTCAACTCAACAACCATCGAACTTCACGCACTCGACCCAATGCGAGGTCGTCGAATAGCACCACTGCAAATTAAACGCTCTGGGTTAATACTCGGCAGGTTCGCACACGACAATGCCGCACTTGTTGAATCACCAAATGGTGAATATGGGCGTTGGATTGGGCAAATCGATTGGGCAACCGGTGCGCTCGACTGGCTTGTTGCTGATGATTCCATCAACTGTTTCCCTGCGATGAACATCTACAGTGATCTTGTTTGGTCTCGTAGGACCAAGGCAGAAGACCGATTCCATCTTGTCGTAAAAACACCAAACGGCCAACGTATAATTGATGATGGCGAGGGCGATTGGCTGTTGCCTCGCTTTGTCGGCATCGATAGACTCCGAGCATTCAAGATTCTTCATGGTCAACTCTCACTCGTTGAATTTGACCTTAGGGCGAACGACCCGCTCTTAACATCCATTTCTCTACCACTTTTGAACTCTGGTGCAACAAGAGCAATCGCTTGGCAAATAGCAACAACTAATCCGAGTTCGTTGAGTAACGAAACGTATGCTTTTTACCATCCGATACGTAAACGTATGATGATTTGGCAACCTAACCAATCCATCGAGACGATCTTGCTCACACCAAACAGTGTTGCTGCAGCACCCGTTGAAGATGGTACATGGCTTGTAGCTACGAAGAGCAGAATCATTCGTCAAGTAATTACTGAAGATGACGGCATCCATATCCGAAATCGACTTGCAATCCCAATTGCAACAACATCAAAGAAGTGGACGCATTTACTCCTAGTTCCCGATGGTAACCGCTTGCAAGTGCGCGCGATAAACCTCGGCGAATAAACCACAACCGTACTTACTCAATGTTCGCTGCGGCTGAAATCATGCCCTCATCTTGGATGTATGTCTTTGGTACGTAAAGGTATCCTACGATGACAAATACAATCGCCGTCCCAAGCATCAACCACGTGAAGAACTCAAAATATGCTGCTCCAGCAAGCGTAGTTGCTCCGCCAACTTGCCACGTAATAGCAAAATCATGATTCTGTTTTGCTATAGCACTCGCAGATTCTTTCTCAGAGCTAGGCAAAAAATCTTCCCAACTCACAGATGTATTACCTGCCTCAACCGCTTTATCGGCATCAATTTCTGCTTTACGCACAACTATCCAAGGGTGGGTTGGGTGAAAACTTGAAGGTTTCGCTGGCCCAGCAGATTCTGAAGCCATCTCTTCTTGTTGTTGGACGGTATCCGATTCTACACTCACTTCAGCGCGAACATCGTTCGTCGTCATAAACGTTTTGTCGGGACCCTCACTTGTAATTTCAAAATTACGACGGTTCACCAATCGATAATGCAATGGTTTTCCCCATGGATCTTCCAAATTCTTCATTGCATTTGCACCTTCAGCAGCGAATGGCAACCGGTCATGTTCATCCCAAAACTGTCCAATGTTGGCAACCGCTTCTTTGATGACTGCTACATCAGAAGTAACCAAAGAAATGCGTTCGAAGTCTGGCGCAAAGCCGACACGAATATCGTCGCCACCGATGGATTCTTCCCACCTTTTTAGCAATAATTCAAACCCGCCCTCATCGGTTTGTTTGTATTCGATACCCATGTTCGATGCTTGCGATGTTCTATCTTGATGGGCTGTTTCTTCGTTACTCCATTTTGAGACCAATGTTTTCACATCAGAGAGTGCATCCGGAACCATAATGTAATGATTGACACCAGCGGTAAACAGGTTCCCAAGTGAGACGCTCATCAAAAACAACGCCATAATGACTGACTTCATTTTCTTCGGAGCTTGCGTGTAGGCAAACTCCAAACCAGTAATAGAAACCATAACTTCTGAAGCAGTCAAAATCGCATACGCAAGGACTTGCCATCCAATTGAAGGTCGTTCGCCTGCGTCTACCCATCCTTGCACAATGCCAACCATGGCAAAACCCACAACCATGACAAACAATCCTAGTGAAATTTTGCGAATTGGAGTTAACTTCCAAATTTTATTAATAAGTGGGTACACCACAAATTGAAAAATTGGAATGTAAATCAAAATCATAATTGGATTCACTGCTTGAATTTGCGAAGAGAGCCAGTGCATACCAAGCCAATTTCTATTTAGATCTTCTGCTTGTAGCACCCAAGAGGATCCAGTTTGGTCAAAGAGCGCCCAAAACACAGCAATAAAAATAAAGATAACCGACAATTTTGAAATTGCTTTGAGCCCCACGCCGCTAAATGTTTCGGATAACCAGCCCACCCCACCTGGCGGAATATGGATGAATACTTTTCGACCCATCCAAAATGCTATGGTGGCTAGTGCCATCAATACACCGGGGACACCAAACGCCAAGTGTGGTCCGTACCACTCTAACAACCAAGGCGTAAGCATCGTTGATAAAAATGCGCCTGTATTAATCGAAAAGTAGAACCAACCAAACACTTTCTCAAGAAGATGAGCATTCTTCTTCCCGAACTGATCGCCGACATGAGCAGAGACGCAAGGTTTAATTCCACCTGAGCCAACTGATATTAAAACCAAACCAATTGCCAACACAATTCCAGGAGACATATCGAGCCAAGCAGTGGAACCCATCATTGCAAGGACGCCATGCCCTGCACAATACACAACACTCAACAGCATAATTGTGAGGTACTTGCCAAGAAAAATATCTGCTAAGAGTGCGCCCATAATTGGGAAGAAGTAGACCGCAGTCGTAAAGAGATGGTAATTCGCCATCGCTGCGGGTTTAGTCATCGCCTCAGTGCCGGCGCCGGGAAGCATAAACAGATACTGCGTCATGAATATGACGAGAATCCCCTTCATTCCATAAAAACTAAAGCGTTCTGCTGCTTCGTTACCAATGATGTACGGAATGCCCCGTGGCATTTTTTCTGAAGAAACTGGTGCGCTTAAATAAGTATTTGACATCTTTAGGATTAACTTTCTTTCTGAATGAAACGTAAATGTTTTGTATCTTTGACTACTCCCGGAAATTGCAATACTCGGTTGTGCATTGCAACATAGACCCCCGCGCCAAGCAATTTTACAACCGAAAAGGATTCAACTAAATTTTGAAGAGCATCTGTGTTGCGCATAATCCAAGGTCGCATTGCGCCTGTAATGACACAGGGGATAGGTAATTCTGGGAACATCTCGACGATGCGTTCTCCAGTCACAGAGAGCGTGTCCGTACCATGAATAACCACAACACCATCGTATTCTTTCGAACATTCGTGCACTGTTTCGGCAATCACTCGATGGTCTTCGTCCGACATGTCTCGACTATCTTTGTCCAACAACGGTATGGAAGTAATATCGACTCCATCAAGTTGGAGAGCGCCGAGCATCATTTCAAGAACAGATGTTCCATTTGCTAGGATACCTTCGTGCTCGTCGTACGTTTTTTCAATCGTGCCACCAGTTGAAATGAGGGCAACTTTAAAACTTGGCTTCAAAAGTGTTACTCCACAACAATCGCGCAAGGAACGCGGTTCTCTTCGGGGTTTAGACATGTGCTTTCGTTACACGATTGCCATCTTGCGATGATATTCACCGAACCATTCGCATTCTCGTTTGCCGAAATCGTAATTGGAATCGTTACAGATTCGCCAAACACAGAAACACTTTCTCCTGCTGAAATCATTGTTTCGCCTTCTGGCCAAGCAGGTTCAATCGTCACTCCTTCTCCTATTGCGGTAAAACTGAGTGGAACCGAATACTCGCTTCCTGGATTATTTGTATTGACGTGCCAGTTTTTTGCCATTTGCAACTGTACATGGATCGTCATTTTACTATTCTTAGAGAGCGTTATCGAACTAGGTTCACAACTCATACGAACTGTGGATTGATTAGCAATCGAATATTCAAACTCTTCGTTGAATTTTTCTGGATGTGCATCGAGAAGACCGTTCAAATGCATTGTGGCTACAACAGCACTCAAGGGCGAAGCAGAGAGCATCTGGCTTTCAGCATCCAAAGTTGCCATGGCATCTTGAAGAAACCGAGAATCATTCGTGAGCTTTGAAAGTGAAATCTGAGCTCCAAGAATATAGGAAGATGCAGCGGGTATTGCTCCATCAGAAAGAGCCCGTGTTCGGACAAATAAATCCGATTTGCCCTGCTCAGTGTCATACCATCCTTCACCATCTACATAAAACAATTCCCTCGCTTTGCCGTACAACGTAATTGCTTCATCAAGCATCGATTCGTCTCGATTTGCTTCATAGATGGCAAGCAAGCCCCGAACTAAAGATGCATAG
>Ga0257122_1002719_pt1 | contig 10824 bp, 9 predicted proteins | sample SI106_120metaG_FD_190146 | JGI IMG/M metagenome (GOLD analysis project Ga0257122, IMG submission 190146) | Marine microbial communities from Saanich Inlet, British Columbia, Canada - SI106_120 | ecosystem: Environmental > Aquatic > Marine > Inlet | place: Canada: British Columbia | collected... | reverse complement strand
GACGTACAATAACAGAATGGCGTCTCGAAAAATCACCCGTTTGTTGGTCGCCTTCCTCTTACTGGGCTGCATCCCGCACGCGCAGATGGGAAAAATCGACGATCGCGCTGACGGTCAACTCCGCACGCTGCAGGCAAAGTACCGTGGGAGCCTCGCGAAACTGAGACGACTCCGCGCAGAAACATTGGTGGGCGCAAACGTCGTTCCCGTGCGCAATAGCCAGCAACTAAGCCAGTTCGCCAAGCTATGTGAGCGCGCGCAGAACGACAACGGACAGCTCGGGCAAGCGTACTGCCGAAAGCGCCTAGAACAATACTACCTGCTGCTGGTTGCCCGTCGCTACCCGCTAGCGGACCTGGGCCTCATCGTGAATGCAGGCCACGCTGCCCCCCCTTCGTTCGAAGCATCGGCCCGGCGGCTACACAACCGGGCTGTCGAGGCGCACGTAGGAGATGCCCACCGAAAGCTCGGGGAGAACCTCCGGGAAACCGTAGCCAAAGTCGAAAGGCTAAGGGTGAAGAAGAAGCGCGACATCATTGCGCGGCAGGTTCTAAAGGGCGTTGCAGTGGGGGCAGCGATTACGGCGGGCGTGGCTGTCGCCATGAGAGCGGCCTCTCAACGAGGTGGCGGTGGCCATCACCACGGTTCTGACGCCCTGTCCTGGGCGCCGAAGTGTTCATCGGATATGGACTGCGACTTCGGACATTTATGCGTGAAGAAGTACTACAGCAGCGATGGGGCCTGCGCTCAGGCCGTGGACAAATATGGCTCTCCCATCTTCGGAAGAAGTCCACGGTCAAACTACGGCATTAAGGTCAAAGAACCGGGCGATTGTACCTATTCGCAGATGTGTCCCATCGGATTTCACTGTGACTATCAACGTGGCGTTTGTTTTCGCTAGCTAAAGAAAGGGCAGAGCTATGCTTGTTCGTGTTTCAATTTCATCGCTGTTCATAATGTTCTCCACAATGACCTGCCCCAACTGGGCTCGGGCCGATGAAGCGGACCAGCCCGGGGCGCCTAGCAGTCAGCCCGCTGCCAGCCAACCAACCGAGCCGCCTCAACAGTCCGCGCGGCCTGTGCCGCAGCCCCCACCGGCGCCGGTTGTTATGGTGACGCCCCCCGCGGAGGAGGCCATTCCTTCCGCTGCCGCGGTGCCCACCGACTCCCCTTCCCCTCCGCCACTGGGGGATGAATCGCCGGGGATTATCAAAGAGGAGCGCGATAGGGCTTCAAATCGAGATTACTCGGCGCTGAGATTGAAGGGGTCGATCAACCTGGGCGGCTCCGCTCTCTTTACTGGCACCTTCGCCTCAGCCTCCGGCAGTAGCAGCAACGGAGCGACCTTTCAGCTGCGCCCAAGCCTGGGCTATTCTGTTATCGATGGCCTAGAGATTGGCGGGCTGCTCAGCGTAGGCGGTCAGTTTGGTGATCTGTACTCGAACGGCGTCACCATCGGAGTCCTCGCGGGACTTCGCTACGTTTTTGACACAGGAAGCCGGGTCATGCCCTTTGTGGGTGCGTACGGCGGGACGGAGATCATCATTGCCGACACCCAAAATACCGTTACCGCAGGCGTACTGGACGTGGGTGGGGGAATACTCGTAGCGCTGTCTAACCACGTGGCACTCAGTTTCGGAATCGAGGCTGTGGTCGTCTTTATCACTAGCCCCGCAACCGTAACGGTGGTTCGTTTACCGGCGGGCTTCTTTGGCGTGTCGGCGTTTCTTTAGGCTCTGGTTTGTAGTTACTATGGAGTGGTGAATATGCGATTGCGACATGATCCCATTGAGGACGATCCCGAACTCGGACCTATTGTAAGAAAGGCCGGGGAACGGGCCGAACGAGAATTAGGAGCGTCAGAAGGCCAAATGGGGTTTTGCCATTTGCTTTGGGAAAGGCAACAAAGAATCCTTCGCGACGAATACGGCATCGAATGGAAAAGCCCCAGCGAGATGAACCCCGACATTCTTTTTGATTGATCGCCTCAAGACCCAGCAGTCAGTGAAATCCGCGTTAAGAACCGCGTAGCTGAATTTAATTGGTTCCCTGTACACCCAAGCTATACAGCCACCTGCCATACTGAAGATGCTAGGGCATTCCAAAAGCCCGCCCCCCAATGGCCCCGGCAAAGCACTTTCGAAAACAAACGAATTCAAGAAGGAGGTCTCACGATGACTAGGAGAAAACCACCGGTTAAGATCATTGATCAGCACGACGTTCGTTACCTCGTCAACTACACCGAAAAGGCAATTCGCCGCCTTGTGTACAAGACGGGGTCGTTTCAGTCGTACGGTAACGATATGCTCTGTAGCAGCACACCTCATTTTCAGATTCTGGATATTCCGCCCAGTTGCCACTTCAAACTCGAAGATGTCGACCTTTTCGAAGATGGGGTGATCTGGTTCCACCTCGTCAGTCTCGAATTCGCAAACGGAGAGACGCTGGGAGGCGAAGCGCTGCAGCAATCGGGGTTGTGGGGCGGCAGCAAATTACCGGGCGAAAAGGTGGTATTGAAAGTACAGAAGGTCAGCGACGGCAAAGAAGGTGGATTGGTCAAGGGGATGGGAACCGACGGTGAGTAACGCCGAAAATCACCGTATGCACCGTACGAATAACCCGGCATCCATGCTGTGGTTGAATAGCCCGCCGTCCCCAAAGTGCAGATACAGCGCCTCGTCCGCTGCCCGCTCATCTTCCGTCGACGACCAATAGAGGGAGCATTGGCCTTTCAGTTCACCAGGCCAATAGCAGCCACTCGCTGGGCCTTCACCCGTCGTGCAACCGTCGCAAGGGATATTTCGGCAACTTGTCCAATCGCGGCACGTATCGGCTAGGCCACAGGCGCCGTTCGTCTCCGTGTCTACACAACCACGCACGAGCGTCCGTAGTTCTGAAATCGTGGGCAGACGCCAATCGGAGAGGGTGTCCAAGGTCAGGGTCTCGCAATAGGCCTTCGCTTTTTCCCAGGAGATGTTGTCGGTGGGCGAGACCTGCCAGGTCAGACCGGAGGTTGTGTCGGTCCAGGTTTCGGCTGAGTAGGGTTGTGGTTGGGCCGTCATACTACTGCCATCCTCAGCACCGTTCTGGGCGATGCATTTGCCGGCTTTGCAAACGTTGCCATCGCCACAATGGGGATTACAGGTTCTCCAGATGACGAGTTCATCACAGGCTATCAATGCCTGAGCGACTAGGAGACACACTATCAAGGCGCGGATCATCAGAAGGCGCCTGTCATGCTGAGACCACGGTTCGCTAAATTGGGGGAAACCCTGAGGGAGCTCACGGTGGTGTACGGCTTTGGGCTTGGGGCGCTGGCGAAGAGGTAAATGGAAAGCCCTAAGGAAACGAGCGCGCCTAGGCCCAAGGCGGCACCGATTTGCACCCTGTAATTGGCGTCGCCTATTTCTTCGGCGAATTGCTGCTGGCCTGCCAGGGTGGCCGCACTGTTGTAGTTGGCTTGTGCATCTTCGCCGCGACTGATGGTGAGGCCGATGAGGATCCCACTGGCGGCGGCTAGGCCTAGGCCGCCTACCAGGGTGCTGTAGGACAGGAACGTCCGTATCCCTGTTTGGCCATCTGATTCGGTGTAGTAGGTGATTTTGGTGCGCGGGGCACGTTTTGCCGTTTTGGTGGGCGGGGGCGAAGGTCTGGGCTGGTCAACGTATTGCACGGGCTGCTGTCTGACGTAGGTACTGGAAGAATCGGGCGTCGGAGCGTTCGACCTGAGCTTTCGGACAACGGTGTCTAGCGCGTTGCCTAGCGAGGTGACCGTGCAGTTCGCTCGCACGGTGGCCGCACGCTCGGCGATGCCGCCTCTCAAGTCGAAGAGTGTCGCGACGATGGCGCAGTTCGCACCTAGGCTGACGATTTCCGTGGCTAAGGATTTTTCGGCAGCGAGTTCGCGGCCGACTTCGATTTGGCATTTCTGATCGAAACAATTGTCGTAGGAACGGCGTTTTAGTTCGACTAGCTTCTCTCGAATGAGGGAGGTCGGCACCACGCGATAGACGCCCTCCTCTCCTAGCTTTCCGCGAAGATAGCTCGCCAACTGCTGACATGCCCTGCTGTTGAATCGCTCGGTTTTGTCTTCGATTTGAAATACCGCGACGCGCGGGCCTTGGCTTTCGGCCCTACCCAGCCCGGATTGAAGCAGGACGAGGCATTGCAGCAGTATGGCAGCGAGGCGCACGAGCCTGGGGCAGTATTCGCGGTTTGTTGGCATCTACGAGATACTCCTTCGCTAATGCGGTCCACTATTATTGGCGTGTTACCGATCTTTGAGCTGAGGCTTCAGTCTAGCCCCCAGCTGTGTGGTCTTAGTGCACAGTCGTGCAGAATTATCGGGCTATTTTCCTTGCCTACATGTCCCTCCAGGTAGACACCCCGGCGCTCAGGCGGCGAGACCGGTATCCCTACTTCCCCACCTTCCCTTGCGGCGCAATTACTGGCATTCTGGATCACGATGCGACACGCGAATCAACGCAAGATAGGCGCTGCCCTAGCGACCATCGCGGCGATGGGGCTGCTTGGCACAATGGCTGTTGAGGCTTGGGCCGCAGGGGGCACCGGCCCCATCGTAGCGGTGTTGGAGGTGGAGGTTCAGGGGATCAGAGGGTGGCGTAGTTTGCGGAATCGGTTGAGTGCGCATGTGACGACCACGCTCGGAGCCACGGGGAAGTTTCGCGTGGTGCCGGGGCCCAAGTTGCGGCGGCGGCTTAGCCTAGAGAAGGCTAAGGGCTATAAGAGCGGGTACGACGAAAGTACGCAGGTGGAGAGCGGGAAACAACTCGCGCCTCAGAAATCGCTGCTTACGACTGTGATTCGGCTGGGCAAGTCATGCAAAGTGGCCATGGTGATGCTCGATGTGGGGAAGGCGGCTTCGGATGGCGGCGTAACGACCACGGGCGGCTGCGCGGAAGAAGATATTGTGGAATCGATCGAAGAGACCCTGCGGCTGACGATCGACCCTTCCGCCAAGCAGAAGCCCAAGAAACCGGTGATGCCGCGCAGTGCGGTTGGGACCAATGCCATTGCGGATATTGATTTCCAGACGGAACCCAAGGGGGCCGAAGTATTTGTGGATGCGCAAATGCGTGGGCGAACGCCGCTGCGGCTGAGGCTGCGCCGGGGGTTCACGTACCGGGTGTCGATTGAAAAGGACGGCTTTGAAAAGGTAAAGGTCGACATTCCCGTGAAGGGGCGCGCCACGCATGAGTATGCGCTGAAGCTGCCACTGAACGAACGCATCAGGACCCAAACGGAATGGTTTGCCCTGCGCGGTTTCATGGGAGCTGGGCCCAATATCTCGACGTCGTTCATGGGTGTGCAACTGAGCGACCCGACCCTTGTGAGCGGAGGCGAAATCGCCTTATTCACCCTTCGCTGGGAGCGTTTCACCTGGGAATTGCTACGACTCGGTGGCGCTACGCCATTGGGCTATTTCTGGGGCTCGGCTGTTTCGTATCCGCTTCATATCGGTGATTCCGGAATGCATGAGATTCGCTTCGGTGGGCATCTGACGTTTGCTTGGGCCTACGTGCCATCAGCATCGGGCGTGCAGGTATCGTATGTGTGGCATATGAAGGAACGCTTTGCCCTGGAGTTTGGGGTGATGCAGTTTACGTATCCCTTTGCGGTAGCAGGGACGCTGGGGTTTCGGATCTAGAGCGATCTTTGTCCGGAGGGTATGTCGAGACCGTTGCGGGCAATAACCAGTATGCGGGTCACAAGAGGGTCCAGCAACGGAGGCCCGCTTCTTCTCCCCACGGGGTACCGCCGTCGGCCCGAACGGGAATATCTAGGTAGCGGATACAAGCAATAACAATATCCGTATGATCATCCCATAACCGCAAGGCTGAGCGCCGCTACTCATATCAATGCACGACCTCCCCGAATCACGAAGCCCAAGCAATGCAAGCCCTACCGGCTAATTGAGTTGCCGTCCGCGCGGCCTGTGCATTTCTGAAAGATGATCAACACGGACACCAACGCCGGTCAGTCACGCGCCGCTGCCATTCCGGCCTGTCGGGGCACATTCAGTCCAAAGACGGTCCGCACACTGACTTCAACGGCCCAGCCCCTTGTGCTAAACGTCCGAAATCAGGCTACCGCTTAGTGGCTCGGGAATTGCTTTTGCGGTGTGCTACAATTGGAAATAGGAGCGGTAAGCATGACCCAGAAGAAGAAGGACAACGTCGCGGACCTCACTTTAGAGATACTGCGAGATATTCGGGACGAGGCCAAGAAGACGAATTCACGAATCGATGAGACCAATTCGCGACTCGACGAGACCAATATGCGACTCGGCGATACCAATTCCCGAATCGACGAGACCAATATGCGGCTCGGCGATACCAACACGCGGCTCGATGGATTGTGCGGTGAGATGCGCCGCGGATTCGCGACCCTGGGTCAACGGCTGGACAACGTACTTCTGGGCGAGCACCGAGACGAACACCAATCGCTACACAGCCGGGTGAGCCGGCTCGAAGAACACCTCGGCCTGGAACCCGCCTCGGGGAAATAGCCTCGACCGATATTCTCAAACCACCGCTAACAACACCCTCAACACCTCCACCGTAGCCAGCGTATCTTGGGCACAGTATTCCCGGAGCGCCTTGAAGACCGCATCCTTTTCGGCTCCTTTTAGGGTGCCCTGCATGGCGTCGAAGTAGAGCTTTGAGGCGTTGCCACCATCGGCGATGTCCATGCCTTCGTAGGTCATGGCTGGGACGAGGGCGGGGAGGATGTATTTGAGGGACCAGCTGCCTTGGAATTTGGCGTCGATATAATGGCCCTTTCTGAAGGGGATGGCGAGATCCCAGAGTCGGGTTCGGATGGAGGAAAGGGCGGCACTTTGGGGCGGCGAAAATGCCTCTAGGGTTTTGAGGCAACCGGCCTCGAAGGAGGCGTTGTAGGCGATGACGGATCCGGTCGGACCGATGGCTTGGCAGAGGAAGTCGGCCATGGGGGCGCGGGGATCCACGTCGGGCTCGGCGAGAAGCTCCTTATGGAGCAGCGGACCTTCGGGGTGTTCTTGGATGTGTACGGAGGCCTGAACAGGGAGATTTTCGAAAGGGCGAAGTCCATCGTACGGGGGAACCGCGGGGCCGACGGTTTCGAAGTCGAGAAAGTATAGCGGGTAGACGAGGTCGGCCAGGTGAGCCGCGATGGCCTTGGCGTCGATATGTGCCGCACCAGTTTGGCTGACCGTGACTTGCCTTCGCTGCTTGGCGCTTAGCTTGTAGTCGTCAGGAATATCGGCGAGGTTTTCAATGCCCGATTCCCACAGAGCTGCAGCCTTGTCGGTGCGAATGCTCGCGATGTCGAAAATGGATCCCATTGGAATATGCCGCCAGCATGATGCTTTGAAGGCGCAGAGGTAGGGATTTTTGCAATGCCTGCCGATACCGATGACCGGTGCATCATCTTGCTTTAGGAGTTCGTGGAACTTCTCTACGCGCGCTTTCACGTTCGGCATTTGGCTCGTGACGCTTTCCGTTTCATCCGACACGCAGAAAAGGCGTTCGACATCAATTCCAGCACTTAACTCGTATTTGTTATTGATATACATAAGGCACGTTTTATCGATTCGGTACCCTGCCCCTTCGAGCACGTAACGCTGAATAGAAAGGTCATAGCGATGAACATCTTTGACCGCACTGGAACTTTTGACCTCGATGAGGTCCCACGTGCCATCGGAATTGCGGTTGAGGATATCGGCGCGGATGAGCACGTTGTCGAAGATGGCTGCGGCTTCGTAGAGTGTTTGGGCGCCATCATCCACGGCGCGTTTGGTGGCCGCGACCGCTTCTGTGGGCTGCGTGTGGTCTTCCGAAATGAGCGTTCCACCGGGGAAACGTTGGCAGGCCAGCTCGCCGATGGCGGTACCTTGGTCGAAGATCATCTGATCCATAGGGCCCGGCGGCGTGGCGAGTTCGGGTTGGTGCCGGTAGAGCCACAGCAGTTTTTCGCATTGGAGACCGCGGCAGTATTGGGATTTGGACAGGCGCATGGTGGATCCATCTCTTGGGTGGTGACGGTTTGTGTACCGGAGCCTAACTCAGATCGGGCCGCGGTTGGGCGGTGGAATGGAGGGGGGAAATCAAAATGGGGATGAGCGCCGCTTCAGCCGCAAACGCCTAGGCTACAGGACTGAACTCCGCTGCAAGCGGTTGCGCATGCGCCGCAGTTCGCTGGGTCGGTGGCTAGGTCGACACATTGGTTTCCGCAATTTGTCTGGCCGTTCGTTGAGCAGAAATCGCAGGCCCAGGTTCCGCCGGCAGTGGGAAGGCAATATTTGTCGGCACACATCAGGCCGCACGGGCTGCCGCAGGCCCAGGGATCGACTTGAAGATCGAAACATTGGGGCGATGTGCCGCCACAGTCGCTGGTTCCGTCTGGGCAGGTGCAGAAGCCTTGGATGCAAGCCTTGTCTTGGTGACAGGCTATCCCGCAACTGCCACAGTTATTGGGGTCGCTGTGGGTGTCCGTGCACTCGCCACCGCAGGCTTCTCTGTCGGTAGCGCACTGGCATTGGCCTTGTGAGCAGGCAAAACCCTTCGAGCCATCGCATTTGTTGTCGCATCCTCCGCAGTGGTTGTTGCTGCTCAGTTGGTCGATACAATTGCCGCCACATAGCGCCTTGCCCGTGCAGCATACGGGCGCGCACGTGCCCAACATACACTCTTCGCCGGCTGCACAAGCAGCGCCACAGGCACCGCAATGACCGAGGGTGGTTTGAAGATCGATGCAAATTCCACGGCACGAGGTGAGGCCGCTGGCGCATGGGATGCCGCCTTCCGCTGGCTCATCGTTAGAAACTTCGGAAACTTCGGAAACTTCGGAAACGTCCGCTTGTCCGTCAGGGTCGAGTTCTGTCACCACGGCTCGGTCGGAGCCACAGCCCATGATCAACAACGAGATGAGACCCAACCGAACGATATTAGCGCTCCACGCCGTTGTCCGCGCGACCGCCCTCCCCCGTGACCCCGATGTCGCGTTGGGTCGAATTCTGCCTAAGGTGCCGTAGGATGCCGCCGGGAAGCGAATCGGCGGAAACGCGGCCACACGCGGCTGACACGATTGTCGTATTTTTCTGGCGATTGACTGCATTTGTAGACATTCGTTGCAACCGCTGTGCCGTATTTCCCTCGCTGCGCCGCGGGTGAGACCTGGCGTGGCGATCGGGTTGACACCAACCGGCTAGCAATATCGTACGATCGTACTATTTTGCTGACGAGCTATATAACTGTTGCCGTGATGAAGGCGATACGAGTTGCCAGGGAACGGAAACGCTCATCGGTGGGAGTAACTACAGCATCCCGGATACGGGCTACTGCGTGGATCTCACTGACGTCAATACGACGTTGAACAGCTGTGAGAAGACCAGCGAGGTTGCTCCGACGGGTGCGTACGTTAATGGGGTTCTGTCTCTTTTCACGCCGCAAACGCTTTAGGCGAGCGCGAAACGAATGGCGTTTGAGGCGTTCCCTGGATACGACCACTGTGGTCGTATTACTTTTTGTGGCCGCACTTTCCATGGGCCTCAGCGCTACATATCTCGGCTTTCTCCTTTCTTTTCAATGTGTTCTGTCGCCCCCTAATCTTCCCGCCCCTGTCCACTCTCGACCTATTTGGGCACAAAACTTCATTTATGCCCTTAGTTGTGGTCGTTCTATTTGAAAGCCAATAATAGGCCCCGGTGCGTATCCCCTGGCTGCACAGCCCTGCCCTATTATGTCGGTGGCGGATGATGGGTTGGGAGCCGCTGGGGGAATGCAGGGCTGAGAAGTCCCCAAGTCCCCCTCCGTCCCCAAGAGAAAAGGGGTATCCTTGGGCTATGGCTGAATTTCGGGTTTTGCATTGTGCGGATCTTCATTTGGATAGTCCGTTTATTGGGATTGGGCAGATGGATGCGGAGGCGGCGGAGCGGTTGCGACAGGCCACGTTTGCGAGCTTTCGGCGGGCGATCAATGTGGCGATTGAGCGGGACGTGCACCTCGTTACGGTGGGTGGCGATGTCTACGACGGGGCGGACCACGGGTTGCATTCGGCGATGCGGTTTCGGGATGAGCTGCAGCGGCTTTCCGAAGCGGGTATCGCTTGTTGCATTGTGGCGGGGAATCATGACCCGCTCGGGAAGCGGAATCTGACGGCTTCGTTGCCGGCCGGCTGTGAGCTGTTTACGTCTCAGGTTGGTTCGATGCCTATTGAGGTCGACGGGCAAAAGGTGGCCACGGTTCATGGTGCTAGTTTCCCCACGCGGAATGTGAGCGAGAACCTGGCGGCTAAGTTGGTTGATGGACTCGAAGGCGGGCCCGGGCTCCATATCGCGCTGCTGCACTGCAATGTGGGGAGCGATGCTCACCACGATGATTATGCGCCCTGCTCTCTCGAGGAACTGAAAGGTTCATCTTTTGACGCTTGGCTCTTAGGGCATGTGCATGAGCGCAAGGTGCTTTGCGAAGCACATCCGCTCGTGCTCTATCCGGGCAACATACAGGGGCGCAGCATTCGCGAGGTGGGCGAACGTGGCGTGACCTTGATTTGTTTTGACGGTGACGCGGCCCCTACGACCGAATTTATCGCCACGTCGGAGGTCGTTTGGTTTGAGGGTGAAACGTCCATTGAAGGGCTCGACCAGGTGGAGGATTTAATCGAGCGAATCGATGGCGATTTTGAGTCCCTTCAAGAAAGCTTTCCTCAGGCCCAGTCTTTGGTAGTGCGCTGGCATTTAACAGGGCGCGGTGACCTGCATCAGGTGTTGGCAGCTACGGGCGAGGACGTGATCGAAGCCCTTCGGTCTCGCGCTCGGGAACG
>Ga0257122_1002717_pt1 | contig 10854 bp, 6 predicted proteins | sample SI106_120metaG_FD_190146 | JGI IMG/M metagenome (GOLD analysis project Ga0257122, IMG submission 190146) | Marine microbial communities from Saanich Inlet, British Columbia, Canada - SI106_120 | ecosystem: Environmental > Aquatic > Marine > Inlet | place: Canada: British Columbia | collected... | reverse complement strand
CCGGAACAGAGATCTCGGGCGGGGCTGGGGAACGCGGGCCGCATGGCTCGGCGACGCGGCGGCCACCGGCAACAAGCCCCTCTGGCTCAACACCGCGGACTCAAGGTATGTTCGTTATTTCAGCGTGATACACAAGAAAGTACAGCCGCTATGGCATTTTCCCCGGCAGCTCGAGGCCCGCCTCGAACAGGGAGAGGTACTCGTCCAATTCACCATCTTGCGGGATGGACGTATCAAAGCGTTGAAAGTAAAGCGTTCGTCCGGCTTTCCGGCCTTCGACCGAATTGCCGTTTCGGCCGTGCGTAAGGCCGCGCCATTTCAGGCTATTCCGGAGGATCTGGGCACGGAACTGCAGGTGATCTGCCCCTTCGAATTTAATAATCCGCTCATTCGGTAGCCCCAGCGTTTTTTCTAGCTAAACTTCTCAGGAAAAATGTCGAGTTCCATGTTTAGAACGTAATTATTGGGTAGAATATAGCTAGACGAGCTATGCGGAACCAACGTTTCAAAAAGTCGCTCTTCCGCTTTGCAGGGGTTTCCCTCTTTCTACACCTGCAACTAATCCTCTTCACCGTCGCTGTGCTTTCGTTGAATCCCAAGGCCTGTCAATCTCCGGATATCCCTTTGCCACCTTTTGAGGTGACCATGGTGGATCCGGTTACCGATCCGCCCGAGGTGAAAAAACTCGAAGAGGAAGAAAAGAAGGAAGAGGAAAAGGCCAAAGACGCAAAGGGACAGGTTGTCGACCTCCCCAAGCCCGTCGAGGAACGGCGTCCGGACAAGGCCAAATACCTCTCGGAGCATGACTCTCGGGTCAAGAAGGAAACGCGGGCCAGAGCACAGCGGTTCAAAGCCGGAAAAATCATCGCGAATCGCCCGATCCGGGTCAAACCTCGGAAAGCACAATCCCCAGCCGAAGCCCGGAAACTAGCCCAGAAACTCATGCGCGTCGCCATGCGCACCAAGCCCAATATTCCCCAATCGGAGCTGCCGCCCAGCGACGCCGACACGAAAGAACCTCAGGCCGCTATGACCAAGGAAAAGCCAGCGGTCAATACAGACAAACCCGTCCCCCAAACCGAACCGCAAAAGAACCTTTCCGCCAAGGATTTGAACCTGCGCGCGGAAGATATCGCCAAAGCCCTCGGCACCCGCGTCAGCGATGCGTTGAAAGATGTGGCCCGGGGAAAGAGCACCTTGCTCAACAGCAAGCGTTGGCGCTTCGCCAGTTTCTTCAATCGTGTCAAAAGGCAAGTCGCCCAAGAATGGCGTCCGGACCAGGCTTACAAGCGGAGAGACCCGGGAGGCAATGTCTACGGGTTCAAAGATCGCGTGACCATTTTGCGGGTCAAGCTCACTCCGAAGGGCAAGCTCAGCAGCGTGCATCTCGAAAAGGCCAGCGGCCTGGGGTTTCTCGACGACGTTGCCATCTCAGCGTTCCGTACCGCCCATCCGTTCCCGAATCCCCCTCAGGGATTGGTCGACAAAGATTCGGGACTGATCAGCTTCCGGTTCGGCTTTCTATTTGAGATTTCTCGGCAACCGAGCTTCAAGGTTTTTCGCGCCCGATAGTACGGTGCTAGGTTCAATCTCAGCAAGCTCGCCAGTCTCGGAAAAGACCAACACCAAATCCGTCGCCGTCGGACATTCCACGCGTCGGTGTACGCGGTGCACCGCACCGGGATAGGGTTCGCGGTAGCCCAATTGAGAGCGAACGGACAACCCCCAGGCAGAAGCGGGACCGGGCGCGGCTAGAAAGACCGAATAGCCTGGCGCCTTCCAGTTCGACGGAACCACGGCGCAGATTCTCTTGAGAGGCGAGCCCCCCACCCTCTTCGCGACCCTTCGTCCTACTTTTGCCGCACCTTCCGCTGTATTCCACATGGCCGTCACCTTGTGCAGATTTACCGCCAGCACGGCGATCAGCGTAAGCGCGAAGGCCAGGCGTGCAGCCCGTGGCAAAGATCTCGTCGCGGTCAGCCGACGCTTTTCCAATTCACTCACGAAGAAGAGCACGAGGACGGCCACCAAAGGATGGGCGTACATCTCGCTTACTCGACCGAGTGGCAAATGGGGGCCGACGATAGCCAACGCAGCGACCGACCAGGCGCCGAGGACGCGAAGGTTGGCCCCCTTCCGCAAAACACCCCGGCAAAGCATAAACAACAACGGTAGGCTGAGTGACCCCGTAGCGAGCCCGAGCCAAGCATTGCCCGTCTTCGAAAGAAGAAAGACCGTATCCACCGTTGAAATGGCGACGCCGAAGACCATCGCAGCATTGCGCAGCAAGAGCCACGGCGAGAATTGCAGCTGATAACGACCGCCAGCCAGAACCGGAGCTTCAGCATCCACCAGGAGATAGCGCACCAGAAAATAGAGCGAGACGAAAAGAGCAGCAACGCAGAGCTCCCAGACCAGCGAACGCGTGCTGCTATCTTTCGTTGATTCCCCCGCATTTCCGGACCGCATCGCCCAGGCGATCAATGGAGCGGCAATGCTCCAGCCGAGACCAGACTCCTTAGAAAGTGCTGCGAGTGCCAACCAAGCCAGCCAGGCTACCGGCCGCCGTCGCCGCTGCCGAGACGTAACGAGGCCATGTGTCGCCGCCAAGCCAAACATCGTAGACCAGATTTGAATCGCACCATCAACCGACCAAACCGGCGCCACGAGCCCCGGCGCCACGACGAAAAGCAACACGCCCGCGGTGCGAAGTGACGCTGTGTCTTGAAGCTGTGATGGCAACCGGTTGCTCCGCAATATACGCAAAAGGAGAAGCGCGCAGGCCCCATGACCGACCACAGCGCTGAGATGGAGATAGCCTGGATAAAAGAAGAGAAATTTTGCCGCGAGGGTTCGGTTCAGAACCTCCAACGGCCGCCAGAAAAGATGGGGCCGCAACATCGCCCAATCGAATTGGTGGTACGGAGCCGCCGTGAACCAATCGTCCAGCGCCGGTGATATCAGGAAGGCGGGCAATGAAATGAGGGCCCAAGCCAGAAGAACCCAGCTCTCGTTGCCCAATCTTTTTCCGGCACCAGCCAAAACAAACCTCGTGAGATAGCCTACAACTTTTTCACTAAACAAACGCAATCACCCGACGATGAAGACCTTAGGGCGCCGGTTTGGGTCCAGATGTTTTCATCAGATCAGCCGGGAGTCCAAATGAAGATTCAAACGTGGGTATTTTCAGCACTTCTCCTTACCAGCACCGGTTGTAGCAAGGCCCCACAGGAAATGACAGGCCTAGGCGGAGCGGAAAGCACGGCGGCGCTCAGCAACGTTGACGAGCGACCGAGCGCCAATGGCCACCGCGACCTCACCACCCAACGCTATCTTGCGACCTATCTGGGTGACGTCGTGCCCCAACAGCTCAGCAACGACGGGGAGGTTGTCGGCCTCCAGAAAGCCGGATTCGGCGCGTTCTACTACAAACTCGACAGTACCGGTAATGCCAGCATCACTGACCTCAACCTTCCCGACTGTGCCTACGAATTGGGCATTGCCGGACAGCGTGCGCGACACGTTCAGATCAGCGATTCCAGCCTTCTATTGGTTACCGACCAGCGCAACCAACACTATTTCTACAATGCTACACAGCCCCTGGCTCAAGCTTCGTGCGACCTAAGCATCAGAAGCGGCGACGGAAAACCAACGGGAACCGACAATCACGTGTTCTTGAATGGTAAAGGTGACGCGCTATATGACCGCTTGAGCCATGACGAACTTTGGCGTTTTTGGCAGTGGGATCCGCGAACCCTCAGCCGTACCCAATTGGCCAAAAGCACCCACCGCGCACTCGGCGAGTTTCAAATGGGACGGCCCACGGCATTCAACCGACATAATAGCTTTGTGGGTAGCCTACTCCACCGCGCAAATGCGTCGGGCTGTTACCTGTACCAAGGTCATCGCAACGGTTTGACCCTGCTAGAAGAACCCGGCCTCAACGCGACGGGCAGCGTTTGCCGCACCACGAAACTAACCGACTCAGGCTACATCATCGGCCATCGCCGAACCGAAACGAATTGGCGCGATTATCTTTGGCTCCCGTTCAACAAAGGCAATACCGAAGCCTATAGCAGCCCCAACAATCAATCCGACCTAACGCCCTTTTCACGGCGCAAAGCTTCCGCCACCGACGGACATTGGCTACCGGGAAAAGCGTTGGATGTTTCCAATGCTGGCCTGGTCGTCGGCTACTATGATCTCGGTCGCGGTGAAACGTCGGCCTACGCCTTCAACGCGCGAAGCGGCAATTACGTGGACCTAAACAGCCACCGCGCGGCTGGCCACGCAGAAGGCTGGCACTTCACCAAAGCCGTCGCCACCAACGACCGGGGAGACATCGTCGTTCAGGCTCAGCGCCAAGGCGACAGAGGGGTTCCCGAAACGGGCGCTTTCTTGCTACGCTCGGCAAACTAGAACTGCCCCCGGCGAGGGAAGATGGCGACTGAACGAACACGCAAAGAATTTCAAAAAGGCGTGCCCGATTTGGCCATGGACCAAACGCACCCCCTCCTCTTGGTCGAACGCGTACATCTGCGAATCCGAGTTTTCGAGCAAACGGGCTACGCCATCGTCCCCAACACCCCTTACGAACTCAAGGGCGACAACGGAAAGAAATACTCAGGCCATACGGATCCCGAAGGGCATATCGAACATCTCTTTGTTCCCTATGGCAACTACAGCTTGAAGATTTCTGATTCAGAATCGGGGAAGGACTATACCGTGGCGGTTCCGTGGGTGGTAGAGGAAGATGAACTGCATCTGCAGCATATTCCTGAGCTTGTTTTCGAGAACCTCAACGAGGACGTTGCAGACGATCTCTAGCACTCGGTTTTTCTAGCTATCCCCGTATTTACTTGCTGTACGAACGAACAATATTCCCCTCGGCATCAACGTCGAACTGCACCATTGGCGCCTTCCATTTCTTCCTATCTGCCCCCCATTTATTCTCGAGGTAGACCTCCGCATAGCAAAAGAGAGCATTCGCCCCGGTTTTCTTGAACTTTAGGACTTCTTGAACCAATGGTTTCAAGATTTCGGGGCGGTAGTTTTTGGACGGAATCATCCCCCGATGATTGTAAATCGGCAGCTCAAGGCTCCTTTCCACACACCTTTTGGGGTGTTTGGTCGAAGGCTTGATAACGTGTTCCCAAGTGCAAAAGGTCAACTGGCAGAGCATTTTACCACCATCGAACCGGCCTTCAAACTCATCCCAAGCGATCGCCATTTCATATTTTCCAGCGGCGTTCTTATGGATCGAGAATTTTCGATCTACTCCTGAACGAACGGTCGTTATTCTACCAGCACCATTGGTCGTTAGAGCATAGTCAGATGGAAACGTTCGCGTGCGCACAAAAGCCGACTTGGGATCGAACCGAAATTCAACATGCACTCGCGTAGTCGTAGACTTCGGAAGCTTCTTTCGGAATTGAGCGTCGCCAAAAACGAAGCCATAGCCACCCGGCAGCAGTGTCGCCCATGATCTGCTCGTGGCCTTTTTTCCGTTGTTCGTGATGAACTTGTTTTTAGAAAACCACCCAAGGCCGACGCCTCCCAGACGAAATTCGATTTGGCCTGTCCGGCCACAGCTCACCCGAAAAAGATAATCCACATCGCCAATCATCTTCTTCTGCGCCGGTGGCAAAACCTTGAACAGTTCCTTGAGCCTTGTTCCGGTAACAAGCTCCAAGCGTGGCTGGGGCTCAACCATTACGATTTTTCCCCGCTGCAAATTCATGACCAAGGATTGCGGGGGAAGAATGAGATGCGCTTTCTTGGCACGCTCGGTTACCGTCGGATAAAAAGGTAGGCCCCATTTGCCGACGTCCAATACGTTATTGGGATTTGCCCAGATTCTTTTGTAAAGCCCTACATCCAATTTATCCATAGTGGCGAAGGGGACATGGTAGCAACCATCCTTTTTACCCTTCATGTTCAAGACATGGTCTCTCGCTTTGAACTTGATGCCATCCTTGCCAGAGACCAAAATCGCCGCATCCCCGGCAAGGCCATCCTTCCCGAAGAGGCTCTTCGCCTGCCTAAAGCCTACGGTAAACTCTTTGGCTTCACTCTCCCAATAGATGACCATCGCGTACCGGCCCGATTTGCTCAGACCTTTCTTGGGATCAAATGGTACCCAGCAAAAATCAAAACCAGGAATGATCGTCTTGGAGGTCCAGTTCTCACCACTTCCCGCATATCCCATTCGCCGAGCCGATTTCGTCCCCTCCGAGGCTTGGAAAAAGTAAGAATACGCCCACGTGAGTGAGCCAATACCAAGCATGGCCATAGCATAGCCTTGTCCCAGCCCCGGGATAAGGCTGATCATCGCTGCGCCAAGCCCAATGGCATTGGAGACCTTGACCGAGGTGTTTTCTTCCGAGCACATATCATCGCCGAAGGTGTAGAGCCCCATCACGACGCTGACGAAGGTTACCCCATAGCCCACCCGGTCAAAGAACTTCCCATATTTGGCTAGCTTCCCGGCCTCGGATGCCGAGCCGCCCAATCTTCCTGATTGCTGCAATACGTTCCCTGCCGCTGAAGCCTCCTTTTCGGCCCTCTTCAAAACCCTGCCGGAAACATGCATCACAAACATACCAATGGCCTTGCTCGCTTTGATCCAAGAGACGGTGGCCTTGGCCAACTTGGCTGCCTTCATCCCCTTTGTGACCAGTCCATGGGCGAACGCCGCATTGCTACTCGTGGTGCCGACCCAGCTGGTGGCCTGCGATAGAAGACAGGATTCATTGAAGTAAGCCTGAGTTTTTGGGGAATTCCTATTCTGAATCGCCAGCAGAATCCTCGCTTGGGATTTGGACAGGCTAAGTAGGCAGCGACTCACTTGATCCGTATAGAGCTCTTCCGGCTTGTCGAGCCCTTCATTTAGCGCGAACCAATCGATATAGCTTGTCGTGACCTTTTCTCCCCCCCAGGTTGTACCGCTTAGAAGCGTCTTTTCCTTTCTGACAGGCTTCGTCATGAGTGGAGAAAGCATGTTGTCTTTGCTCAACGCGGTTTCTATTCTGGGAAGCAACAGCCTTCGAACTTCAGCCTCCACCGGAGTTTGCTTTGCCCGCCATAGTTTCACCGCGCTATCCAGGGCATCCGCCGCCCCTTTGCAAACGCCCTGCAGACGCTTGCTCGCGATGGGCATGCCCAGGGCTTTGGAAAGAGATGAATAGCCGTTCTTGAGAAAGTCAGCGGGTTCGCCTCGGAACCAAGGAGTGCAGCGAAAGAGTTCGTTCCAAACCAGCAGATCATGGCCAACCTTGCAGCCTTTCGGCTTCGCTTCGCGCACAAGGGGTTCCAGTCGGTCCGCCCACAAAGGTTGAGGAGTCGTTCTATCCGCTCCCCAGACGTCAGGCTGAACACAGGATTCAAGATAGCGAAATCCGATTCGCGTTTGGGCGAGGAACTGTTCGGGACTGTGAAAGCAGATAGCCTTCGTGCGCCAGGCTTTCTTCTTTTTGGGCGGCAAGGCGCCGATGAGGCCCTGGACCTGTGGCGTTCCTAGAAAATCGAGAATGCGATTGCAGTGTTTTTCCAGCTGAAAAAGCTCCGTCTCAATGGCCCAACGCCCCGCCGCAATATCTTTGGCAATCAGTTTCCGCAGACCCGCACTGATCTTCTTTGCCTTGTGCAATTCCTCACGTTTGACAACATCCATCGCGTATTTCCGCTGCCGAAGCTCCATATTGGGCAGGATCTTCCCGGCGCGTTTCTTTCCAATATACGCCTTCAGAAGTTGATCCCGGCGATTGGTGAGGGCTTCTTTGTCGGCCTTCAGCACCTTTTCCTGCCAAACGCCCTCCCCACAAATCGTCACCAGAGCCTGTACGCTGCGCCAGACATAGTACGATTGACAGTCCCAGTACGATTGAGAGAAGTTGGCTAAGAAGACCTGAGGATCGTCTTCGTTGGGGAATTGTAGAATTTCCAACACACGGGATTTGTCTGCTTTTACTTTTATCCCCCCGATAGGAATCGGAAAACCTTCGGTTTGTTTTAGATCCTGAAGATAATGGAATTTATAGGGGCGAATGGACCTAGCCTTGCACGCCAGTCCTTTGGGGTAGGGCGCCAATCGGGACGAGCGCTGCTTTTCTTCTTGCCCCGTTTCTTTCGTTTGGAACCCTTTTCGCGTTCGAAACCCCAACCTGAAACGACGGGCATCGCTGCCCCGGCTTTCCGCTTGGGATCGAAAACGTCGATATATTTTCGCTTGGCGACCTTATAGCAATCGAGCAGCGCTTTCTTGGCAATGGGCATTCTCTTTTTGTCATAGAATCCGGTCGTCGTCGTGGCCAATATCTGGTGCCCCAGGGCGAGCGAATATGAGGAAAAGACTTGGGCGACTCGCGCATGCCGATGAAGGCCTTTATCCTCCTTTACGCTCTTGGCGCCCAACTTCAGCCCTGCAAAGAGACACGGGAAGACAGGCGGCAGTTCGCCTTTCACGAGCGTCTTCTTGTTAGCGTTGACAACGCGTGCGATGGACCACACCAACCCCTTGGCCGCAGTCATCGCGCAATTGGGCCCTTTGGCCGAACCATGCATCAATTTGCCGAAGGCCATGCAAAGCCGATGATGGTCGCCAGCCTCGAAGAGCTTGATGGCAAAATAATGCATATCCTCCGAGCGCTGTTCACTTAGAGGTTTGGGCATCAGTTCGCGGAAGTCGACCATGAAGGCTTGGGCGACATAGCACCAGTCCTCAAGCTCGTCGGGGGTACCGTATTTGAATCCCTTCTTGTTGCGATTCTTGCCCAACTGCCGAATGGAAACATCCAGTTTGCCCAGCTTCTTAGATTTATCCTGCGGTACAAGAGCATGATGGTAGCTGTCTGTCGGCTCCACCTTGACCTTCTTCTTCTTTGGGTCCGTCCCGAGGTCCGCGTAACGCAGCCCGAAAATGCGCGCCCAAGTGAGACTCTTTGGATCGTCGGCGAGCTTTTCAAACGCCTTTGGCAGCTCGTCCTTTACGAGGCAAGCCAGATAGTATCGGCCCTTCGGCAGATGATGAACGGTAAGGTGACTCTTCTGATCCAATTTTCCGCGTACAAGTTTGAGCTTATCCCCCGCCATTCGCACGGCGAGTACAAAGGCCCGGCCAGGGATCGCCTTGTCGCTAACGCTGTCTTTGACGTCTAGACTTAGTGTTCTACCTGTGTCGACCGTGGCCGGGTGTTTCGTCTTGAAAACAGAATTGCCGCCCTGCAATACCTCAATGCCCAGCTCCCAATGCTGCCCTTCGTTTTCCCCCGCGTCGCTCACCAGCGGAACATCAAAGACCGTTCCAGCGGCTCCTTCGAAAGCGATTTTGATCGGTGCTTTCTGGTCCGTGCGGGTCTCGGATTTTCCATGGAATACCGGAGCCGTCTTGGCATCAAGACGGAACAATGCCTTCTTCTTGGCAATGGGATCCTTCTTCAGCTTGCCCTTGAAGGTCGCGAGCAGGTCGTCCTTGCTTTTGGCCCCTTCTCGCTTGCCACCCCAAGCATCCATTTCGAAGATTTTGACGGTGGTATCCTTTTCCTCCCAGCCTGGCCCGGAAAATTCGACAGCCAAGGGTTTTGCCAGATCGGGTTGCACATTTGGCACGAAGCGGACATTGCACATCTTACTGCCAGACATAAGTCTCCCCCGTGCGATTTGTGCCCTTGACCGACCGAACTCAAAGCAGTGCTGTTCTTGGTGGTTTTCTATTATCTCCGATTCGCATCGCCTTGGAAAGTCCCAGCAAGCGGAAATCTCAATCCAATCGATGCTGGAGCGCTAGCGCAAACGGGTCTATGCTAACGGACAATGGCCGCCGAACTCGAACTATCCATCGCTGTGCAGCAACCGAAAATCCTAGCTGGCGAGGTCCTCACGCTTACCGTGACGATACGCAACATCGGCGCAGCAGATGTCCTGTTTGACGACCCTCAATCCATCTCCCCATATGGCTACGAATTTCGGCGTTGCGATAACGGAGAGTTGGTCGAAACGTATTCGGCCGACGAATATTGGGCCTGGAGCCAAGCGACCGCGCCACCGGCAGCGGCACCGCCACCGATACTGGGTACAGGAGACCAGTGGCAATTCCATGAGGAACTCAGGGGGCATTCCGCGACCGCCGGCCGGTATCACCTTTGCGCCTACCTAAGTTCCGATGACCAGCATTTTCGCAGCTCCGCTGCTATTCTGGAGATTGAGCCTATCCAAGACGCGGCCCACGTTGCCGCTCATTGCCCGACCGACGAGGTCTTTGCGAGTTTGGTCGCCCACCACGGTGCCGAAGAAACTGTAATACTCGGCCAGATCGGTCGCAGCGCAACCCAGGACGATGATCCTTTGAGCCGATTGGCCACGGGTCTCTCGGGCAAGATCAACGGCCTAGCGCTGGCCTTTCCTAGCTACGTGCATTCCCAGAAAAGTTGGTTTGCTTGGGTCCAAGGGCAGACCCTCACCGCGTGCCAACGCGCACATGCCAGCCTTTCAACAGAAGTTCACGGCAGCGTGGCTCTTTCCGAAAGCCCGGTGCAATTATTGGAAACAGGATTTCAGACCCGTGATGACTCCGCAGTATTCTTCGCCGTCGACCACGAGGGTGGCCGCATCGTGCACATCCATTTCAGTCCGACGGGCATGGAAGCGAAGTCATTTGCTGCCCCCTGGGAGACAGCTCCCGAACGTATCGCGCTAGTGGGTTTCGGTGTGCCGGATATCTCTGACTACCGTATGGTTTGGGCGGTGAATCAGGGGGACACCACCGATATCTACGCCGCGCCGCTAACTGCCAATGAAGGTGGTGCTGGCGATGCCCCCCCCATATTGCTGCATCGCTCGGCGTTACCTTTGGCTGCC
>Ga0257122_1002715_pt1 | contig 10864 bp, 8 predicted proteins | sample SI106_120metaG_FD_190146 | JGI IMG/M metagenome (GOLD analysis project Ga0257122, IMG submission 190146) | Marine microbial communities from Saanich Inlet, British Columbia, Canada - SI106_120 | ecosystem: Environmental > Aquatic > Marine > Inlet | place: Canada: British Columbia | collected... | reverse complement strand
TTGAGACCAAATAAAGGTAAATAAACAGGATGACAATATGCCTTCTTCCCATACTGCCTCTCACAAATCTCCAAGCAATATAGAGTACCGCTAAAACAAGCGGATTAATAAGAATCTTTGCTAATGCTTCCATATTTAAAAAAAGTCCCACTTAAGAAAGATGTTACAAATAAAATTAAGATTGATTCTATTGGTAGCCCATTTAAACACTTTTTTTTTAACCAGGTCAAATCTCGTACTTTATGAATTACAATAATAGAAAAACACTTTAATTAGGGAGAATTGAACAATTTTCTCATTTTATAAGATAGCATAAACACTATAGTAGAAATCTCGATAAGTGGCATTTGCATCAATGTATATCTAGTTTCAACATAATTACCAAATCCTGAAAAGAGTGTTCTAGCAATGATAAAAGTTAAGGTTAATAACAATATCTCTCTATTAATCTTATTTTTATACGATAAAAATAATGACACTATAAACAAAAACAGAACCAATAATCTCCAACCATTAACAAATAACTTTCCTATTGCTTGAACTGGATACTCTAGAGCTATAGGTATTGCGGCAATAATTCCATCTCTTGCAATTTCTATTCTGACCTGTTTAGAAAAACTGCCTGGTAATTCAGTAGGCCAACCAAAGCTGTTATATACATTTGACCATAATGAAATAGATCTTTTAATTGGGTTTAACAGCCAAACACTCAACGGTTGCTCTAATATTCGTTCTTCAGCAATTCTTAGAAATTGATTATCAATATGCTTAGGAAATGGCTTCCCAGTGTATAGTTTTAACTCACTTAATAGCAATTCTACTTTCTCTTTTTCCTCTATTGTGGCATAGGCACGATTATCAATACCAATAGAATCATATGTAAATCTTGTTACCGGCCATAATGAGTTTGTATTTTGATACGTTTCGGTTGACCATGTCCATAGCCACTTAATATATCCACTTGGAGCTTCGGCATTATTTGGAGCAACCATAGGTTGTGGCAATATTTTAGTCATTCCAACCATATGGTTTCTTGCCATCCAAGCGCCCCATGGCAATGATAGCAATATAGCTACAACTATCCCTTTTTTAATAGCCTCAAAAGGTTTATATATCATAAACATAGTAACAGCAACAGGGGCTACGAGTAAAATTGCGTCTAGTCTAATAAATGTTGTGATAATTAAAGCTATTGATAGTAAAAAAATTCTTACTCTAGATTTATGCAAAGATATCAATAACTCTGAAAAAACCCATAATGTCCCAGCTAAAGCAAGTGTTTCAGTTTGTAAATACCTCGACCATGCTATTTCAAGTGGAGATACAGCAAGTACAAATCCAACAACAATAGCGGCTTTAAATGAAGATGAATAAAGAAATATAGCTTTCACCATATACATTATTGCAACAACACTTATCACAGCTTGAATAACACGAACAAGCATATCTGAATGCCCACTTAACCACCAAACTAATGCAACAAAAGCAGGGTAACCTGGCCCTTGATTTCCGCCAAAATGCGGTATACATTCATTACTTTCTGGTTGAGAGAGTGAAACTCCGCAACCAGACAAAATGTTCTCCGCAACCGTAGAATATATATCCCAATCACCCCCACCTGTAGGAGCATAAAAAATAAAAAAAAAGCGTGTAATCAATGCAATAAATACAATTGACCAAATGAGTAGTTTATTATTATAGTTTTTAATATTAATTATCCACTCCATGCGAATCAATGAATTCACTCAGAGTAATCAGATTCCAAAGTAATTTACCATGATCGTGAGATCGACTATGATGTTCTTTCATTAAACTATTAACAACACTAGAGGATACAATACCTTGATGATTCATTCGTTCCGTACTAAGTAAATCATGCATCCATTCTAAAAGTGGACCACGCAGCCAATCAGAAAGTGGGATACCAAACCCACTCTTAGGGCGATTAACAATAGATTTTGGCAGCAAGTTATTCGCTAATCTACGCAGAGCAATCTTTGTATCTAGTCCTCTTGCTCTAAGACTATCTGGGCAACGAGCTGCCGCATCAACAAAATTGCTCTCAAGCATAGGTGCACGTGTTTCAATTCCATAAAGCATCGAAGCACGATCTATTTTCTGAAGCACTCCAGCAGCTAGATAGGTACGCGCATAAACTGCACTCAATCGTGCAAAATCATTACCTGTCGTTGATTTCCAAATCTCTTGCGAAGGAGTAAATATTAAATCATCCGGCTTACATAAGAGAAGACTATTAACACATTTTGGCGTGGAACCGCCAATCCATATTTGATGACGATCAGGAAGTTGAGCATTAACTCCAAGTAGAAAACGCTTAAGCTTATAGTCCCAAGGATAATGACCAGATCCAGAAGGAATAAATTGATTCGCAAAATCTTCCATCAGTGCAAAAAATGAATTGGGCATCCATCTAAAAAGAGATAAAAGATTTTCTGCAATAAAAGTAGGGTAACCTAAAAACAATTCATCGCCACCATCGCCACTTAATGCCACTGTAATTTCTTGCCGAGCAAAACGAGAAAGAATTGCGGTTGGGATAATTGAAGGGTCTGCAAATGGCTCATCCTGAGTTGCCAAAATACTAGGAACAATATCTAGTAAGTCAGATGAATCAACCATCAAGTTATAATGTTTAGTTCCTAAATGATTTGCAACCACCTTTGCATGGTTCGATTCATCAAAAGATGCGTCATTAAAACCAATTGAGAAGGTTTTTAAACTGCCCGCATCGAGGTGTCGACATGCATAAGCAGTGATCAGACTAGAATCAATTCCTCCACTCAAAAAAATACCAAGTGGAACATCTGAAACTATACAGCGTTTTACTGCTATATCGAGCTGCTTGTCAAGTTGTTTCAAAGTCTGATTTTTGGCAAACCTTTCCACCTTACCAAAAGGTAATTCATACCAGTTCCTGCGTATAGGTTGCTTCGATGGATTATCACGATCAATTATCCATAACTCACCAGGAGCGACCTTTTGTACTCCAACAAAAAAACCATCACTATCTGGTACAAAATCATAAGCAAGAAAACGTGCAGCACCATTAGGTGAAACAACTTTATTACAATTCTTTTCAGGTAATATGCACTTTAACTCACTAACAAACCCACGCTCTATATCTTGAAAAAAACGTTTATCAAAAGCAAATAATGGCTTCTGACCCATACGGTCACGCGCTGCCCAGATAATGTTTCGAGTAGGGTCATCAACAACCATGGTAAACATTCCCTCAAGGCGACTAAGGCAATCAGTGCCCCACTGTTCTGCAGCATGTATTAATACCTCAGTATCAGAATCATGCTTAAAAATATGACCGTGTTCAATTAGTGTATTACGTAATTCACGAAAATTATATATTTCCCCATTAAAAATAATTTTGATTCCACTTGATAATATCATAGGTTGCGTTGCACCCTCAATATCAATAACTGAAAGTCGGCGATGTGCAAAGCCTATTTCGCCACTAATATCAACACCTGAACCGTCTGGACCACGATGCTTCATGCGGTTTACCATATGCATCATTTGCTCAGAAGATGGCGAACCTCCATTCGGATAAATTAGCGCAAGAATGCCACACATTGTGATTTATTGATTATCCATGGTATTAGAAACACCAGTATTATTACTATCAAACCCAACTATCTTACGAATTAAATATGTTCGCTTTCCTTGACTCTCATAAAAGGTTCTCATTTGTAAATCAGCCAACAAGCCTATCATAATAGATTGCACACCCACAATAGAGAGAAAAATTGCCAAGAATATAAATGGATTAGTATGTACTTTAGTGCCGATAACCCACTTTTCCACCAATGTTTCCATACCAGAAATACCGCCTAATAAGCAAAGAAACATTCCAAGGAAACCAAAAAAATATATAGGTTTTTGCCCATAATCACCCAAAAACTTAACCGTAAGCAGATCAAGAACAACCTTAAATGTTCTATTTATACCATATTTACTATTTCCAAATTTTCGTGCCCTATGCTGTACTGGCAACTCAGCAATCTTTGCACCTCTCCATGAAGCATAAATAGGAATAAAACGATGCATCTCACCATACAAACGAACTCCCTTAATCACCTCGGAACGATATACCTTAAGGGTGCATCCGTAATCATGCAGACGCACACCACCAATCCGACCAATCAACCAATTAGCGATCACGCTTGGTATCTTGCGACTAAGAACTTTGTCTTTACGATCACGACGCCAGCCACTAACAACATCAAAACCTTCATCAAGTTTAGCAAGCAACTTAGGAATTTCACTGGGTGGATTTTGTAAGTCCGCATCTAAAGGTACAAAGACTTCACCACAAGCATGATCCATACCGGCAAGCATAGCTGCTGTCTGACCATGATTACGCCTAAAAATGATTGCACGATAAACACCATTTGATTCTGAAACTTTTTCTTCGATAATTTGTTTAGTGTTATCAAACGAACCATCATCAATCAACAATACTTCAGCCTCAAAATTATTTACAGCCAACATGTTATCTATTTCAATGAATAACTGAGATAAGCTCTCTTCTTCGTTATAGCATGGAATAATTATGCTAATCAGCATTATTTCTTTTTCCCTATAACGGTCCAAGACATTTCATTTACCCAATTCGTTTTCACATCAGTTAATCCAACAGACTTCATTAGTTCTTTCACCTCTTCTTCTTTATAATAGTTGGCTATTTTTGGAAGCATTTGATCAAAAACAATTGATCTTAAGTGGGAAAATGAAAATTTTCTTATCAGTTTAATGTATTCAGTTTTTCCTTTTATTAATCTTATAACAATATACAAAAAAAGAGTTGGAAAAATAGAAAGAAAATGTACAATACTTATTGGAAGACGTGAAAAAAACATTTTTCTAATAGGATTGAAATACTTAACAATCCATTCATTATTTTCATAACCATATACCCATATCAACACATGCCCGCCTGATTTAACTGCTTTGACCATATTTTCAAGAGCTAGTTTTGGATTTTCTAAATGATGAATAACTCCTATCGAAAAAGCTATATCAAATTTATCTTTTTTATCAATCTTGTAAGCACTTCGGTTTACAACTTTTACATTATTAAATTGCTTTAGATTATTGTTTGCACATTCTAATGTTCTCTTATCTACATCAATGCACAGTGCGTCAGATGCACCATATGTTAATGGCCAAAATGAATTTCTGCCAATCCCACACCCTACATCTAAAAATGACTTTCCCTTCCAATCTGACTTTTTTATAAGTACACCAGTCCAACGGTCAAATTGCTCTTGATAAATAGGCAGTATTTCACAATACTTATCCCATTCATAGCCAAACCTATCTGGAGAACCTTTTATATCATTCATATTTCACTATATTTTATTACTTATTGTCTTTTTTGTTTTTGGGACTGACACCTAATAATCCTCTTTAACCAGACTTTTTAAGTCTACTAGTAGTTTGCTTGGTGTGCCTATATTGAATCTCCATCCACACTCTTTTAAAAATAGATTAAAGTGTTGTCTAGGTTTTCCGTTAAATTTTCTCAAGTGTTTTTTTTGTTTTTTCTAAAAATAATCCAGGCATAAGAAAAAAACACTGTCATTATTGGCTCTATTGGTAAGCGATACTTTGCACCTACTATTGGCCCTGTAATAGCCATAAAATAAATAACTACAAACAGTAAAAAAGTAAAAACTTCTTTATTCTGGCTATACAATTTTTTTGATTTTATCATTTTATAAAACCCAAATATAGTTATTATTGTAAATGCTAATGAAATAATAGTTCCAACGGTTATTATTAACAAATACATTAATCCGTTAACGCTACTCACATAGTTAAAAAATTTCTCAATTACACCGTTACCAGGCGTTGCATAAAAGGACGGGTGATCCATTACACGAACTGCAGGTGCATAGGATACACTTGGTATAGAAAGATTTATAACCGTGCCAACTGACCAAGCATGCAAGACATTAAAAAAACCTAACTCTAAAAGCGCATCTTTTGCTACCCGCATCTGATAATCTCTATTCTTGAACGGATTATCAAATGGCATTTTAACTCCATCTTTATGCATTGCATCTTCAAGACTATCTCTGGCAAATTCCTGTCCATCTTGATACGAACCTTGTCCAGAATACTGATATGTTGCTGGTACAATCCACAATAGTGCATGCCCACCACCTTGGCTTGCTAATGAAAAAGAATTATATTGTTGGTAGTTTTGATAAAGTACAGATCCAATTACAATTGTAATTGGAATTATATATAGCAATAAACTATACACAACCTGCTTGAACGATGCTCTTTTCCAAACAATAAATCCAATCAATAGTGGCAATAATAAAAAAACTAAATAATATGAAACTGGTCGAACTAGTGTAGAAAAAGATAGTACCAAAATAACTAAAAACAACTTAAAATTTGTCGGATGTTTTATGTAATTACATGCAAATAGGATAAAAAGCGAAAATAAAAATAAAAATAAAGTATCTGTCAAAATCATTCCAGACAAGACAACCATATTGAGATTTAGCGTTGAGACTATTCCTGCAACCATAAAACTACGTGTAATAATTAATTCTGAGATAAGGCCAATAATTACGCAGGTTAGGCTGTCAATAAAAATCTGCGCTATCACTACAGCCATATTATTCTCACCAAAAAGTGAGTAAATTACTGCCAAGAATGTTGGATACCCAATAACTCTGTCAGTAGCAGGTATGTAGCCACTGTCTGTATACTGAAGAAATTCTCCCGTCTCAGCTATGGTTTTACCCAACTGAACATACATCATCTGATCTTCAAGTGTTAGATAGTCTATCTCAATAAAAAACCATATATAGCCAATCCGTACAATTAATGCTATAAAAAAAACAAGTAATACCTTTTTTATGGTCACAATATACTCAATCAGTTATATCGTATTATATTTAAACAATTTTCAGTTTTTTATAGGCAAAAATAACCATCTTAAGCAAGAGCCAGCCATGACGAAAACGAGAAATTTGCGTCTCTCCATACTCACGTGCTGAATACCGGATTGGCACCTCTACCACCTTTAGACCAAGTTTAGTGGCACCAAATATAAGATCAAAATCTCCAAAAGGATCAAACTCTCCGAAGTAAGAGCGATTTGCAACAATTTTCTCGTAATTTTTCTTAGTTAATACCTTAGTTCCACATAGTGTATCGGTAAAACGTTGATTTAACAGCCAAGTAAAAAGCACAGAGAATGTACGATTAGCCCAAAAATTGAGAAATCGCATTGCCTGATCATCCATAGGATAAACAAGGCGAGTACCATTAATAAATTCACCTTTACCCGAAGCAATTGCCCTATAGAACTTTGGCAAGTCTTCTGGTGGAACAGTTAGATCCGCATCCAAAATCATTAAAATATCTCCACGCGCATATCTAAACCCCTTTCTCACTGCATCTCCTTTTCCTTTACCATCCTGGACTAAAACTTTAATATCTTTCTCTGGATAGGCAGCAATGACACGATTAATCTCATCTAAAGTACCATCATGGCTATTACCTTCAACATATAAGATTTCTAAATCATCACAAAAATTTGGCAGTCGTTTTACTGCATTTTCTATATTACCTTTCTCATTTCTACAAGGAATTAATACAGTAGTAGATGGATTATCTAATCCTACTTTTCGTACTGGCCGAGCAACCAAATAATTTCTAAGAGACAGGTGGCGTATTAATGGCAAAGTACCGATAAAACGATTAACCAGTGAGCCGAACCCAAATAAGCTGCGTGGCAACAACTGGCGCCACTCTCGTTTGACCGACTCAAAATCAGCCAAATGTAAAAAACCCATGGTATCCTCTGTAGATAGCCAGTTCATCTCCACTGACGGCATCTTTAAACCAATTTTCTCACCTAAGGTTAAGATGGGTTGCCAGCGCCATGAATAGTAGGAGACTATAAGACGAGTATCCGAGGTACAGAGAGAGTGCAAACTAGAAAATGTCTCTTCACAATCATTTAAGTATCCGATTGTATCAGATAAGATAATGACGTCAAATGGACCTTTTAAAGAGGATATTAAATTTTTATCCTCTAAATCACCTTGGATAAATTTCAGATGAGGAAAGTCCTCTTGCGCTACTCCAATCATACCCTCACTCAAATCCACACCTACACCATGCAATGGTTCAAGTGCATTTAATAATTGTCCCGTTCCACACCCTAACTCTAGAATGCGCTTATCATCTCCAACCAAAAACTGCATATAAGAATAGTCACTTTTATAAAAATAGCTATTCTTCTTAATCCAACTGTTTCTATTTTTCGCCAATCGGTCAGCTTGTTCTTTTATTAGCTGCTTTCTTTTGCTATATTTATTCATAACCCCATAAAAATTTAAAAACCACTCTAATTATATTAAAAAATCTTATACTGACTCTCAGTAATGCCTTTCAAGTCTAGTAAAATTTTATCAGCATGGCAGTTTCAAAATGCCATTAACATTCTTTCAAAAAATAACAAATCATTATCTTAAAATAGCAATAAGTTTCTAATATATATTTACTAGATTTCATTCTTTTACCCACTCTTTAATCGTAAAATTTTTCAATTTTATTAATGCAGCCTTGTTTAAAATAAACAATTTAGAGTGACCAATTACATAACCTCTAAACAATAAACTTATTGAATCATACAAGAACTAAACCTAGTTAAATAGTTTGGCTTCAATTTAAGATTAATATAAAAATAAAGACGTTATATACTTGTCAAAAAATCCATTAAATTTTCTATTATTAGTATTTTAATAAGAGATTTCCGTGGATTTATTTGTATTCACAATATACACATATATTGAATCGACTGTACCTTTATATGTACCAAATAATTCAACACCTAATTCATTAGAATTCTTAAGTGGATAAAGTGAAAATATAACCTTTCCGTTCATCTTTGTAAAAAAGTCAATATCAATACCTGGCGATATAGAGCCATCTTTTTCCAAACTATGTTTAGAAATATATGATCGAGAATTCATTAAATTATCAATATTTATACTGTCTTTTTTATATTCTGATGCATATATTTTTTTCACTTTTAATACTTTTTTCATGGATGCATCATAAAACCTACCGTCAAATGTTCTAAAGCCATGATACCAGGCAACACTTGGAGATATTCCAATGCTCAATGTCCCATACTCAGAAAAATTCATCATAATTTTTTTATCTAAAAGATCATTTTTTATCTTATCAAAAGCATCAATTTCAAAATAATCTACAATTCTAGTAAACTCTAAATTTCTGTGCCTTCCATCTGAAATATTTGTATTTTTGATAGAATATTTTTTCTCTAAATCTGATGAAGAAAAATAAGTTCTAAAATCTGAAAAACCATCAATGTCAAATGTTTCCTGTATTTGATGCCGTAATCCATATGCATAAGATAATGAAATTACAGGTAAAAATAATAAAATTATCATCACAAAGATATGTATTTTTCTATTATCAATCATCAAAAGACTTTTAAATGATATAGCACACATAATTGTTATAAATGTTAAAGATAATACATCTATACGTTGCAACTGTAATGGAATTCCAATAAGTGAGTGCAATAATTGATAATTTAAATCAAATATTTTAAGTGCCGATGCAATAGATACGAAAATAAACAATAAAAAAGTTATCTTAATATCTTTTACATAGTCTTTATTATTCTGAATAAATATATGCACTAACGATACTAAAATTGCCATTGATATTATTATCCATATAAAGATCATTATGTTATTATTTATTCCAGTAGTATGGTGTTGACCAGGTACGTACAATAAATTGTAACCCCACTCAGAAAGAAAGTTGCTTAAGTCAAAGCTGGATAAATCTGAATATATTCTATAATTTCTAGTGGAATCATACTCATACTCTGAAAAGAATAAATGATATATCGACCTATACGCAACAACTACATATGTAAGCACCAAGGACATCATAAGAAAAAATATCTTTTTTGCTGAATTGTGTTTCGTAAAAAAAAGCCATGCCCACAATAAAAAAATTACAATAAGGTTCGTCAGGCCTCCATATGGTAAATAAACAAAAAATGGCGATAAAGATATTAAAATAAAACTAAAAAATTGCTTTTTATTGTTTATTATATTAAAAATAGCCCAAATGAATAGTGGAACACCAGCCGAACCTAGAACTCTAATAGTTTTATGTGGTAGAAAAGAAAAAAATAATGATAACGCAAAAATAAGCACGACAAAAGCTATAGTTCGCTTATCAATAAAATAATCTTTTAAAAGAAGAAAAACACCTATAAAGGCCACTATTGAAATAAAGCTAGCAATAACTGAATGCGCTAATATTGGTGGAAACAACCTGTACATTAATTCCGAAAAATTAAACTCACTAAAAGCCAACGCATTCAATGGGTGTCCGTCCAATTCTTTAATCATAAAGTTTAAATCAAAAGACGACTCTGGAATCCTCCCCCAAATTGAATAGAATGAAAACCAGTGATCAAGGTAATCATGTGAATTGGCTATTGATCTTTCAACAGGGAAAAAAAGAAAAACACACAATAAAGAGACTAAAAAAAGTCCAAAATAAAATGCATGCTCAATTTTAAAATACGTAATTTTGTTTAAATGACTTTCCGTAAGCATATTAAATTATTATGTTCATGTACTTTCTTATTTTTTATTTACAATTGCAATTCTGTATCACTTGCTATCCTAAATTAAATATGCATATTTAAGTCTTTTAATCAAAAGACTCATAATAGAATTTTTTTTCATACTTAGTTGTATATTTTTTTAAATACTTTCTTATAAAAAATGGTGTCTTATAATATACA
>Ga0257122_1002709_pt1 | contig 10883 bp, 10 predicted proteins | sample SI106_120metaG_FD_190146 | JGI IMG/M metagenome (GOLD analysis project Ga0257122, IMG submission 190146) | Marine microbial communities from Saanich Inlet, British Columbia, Canada - SI106_120 | ecosystem: Environmental > Aquatic > Marine > Inlet | place: Canada: British Columbia | collected... | reverse complement strand
GATGATAAACTAGTCAAACAATATTCAGAGGCATCTATGCAGGAGCATATGCATCATCATTAATCATGTCTTTAGAAATTCTAACATATGGTTTCATGCACAGAGCATTAATTTCTGGCGTTGCAATCGCAATTCTTTGTTCAGTTGTTGGTTTATTTTTAGTTTTAAGACGCTATTCGTTATTTGGTGATGCAATAGCACATTCATCATTTGGTGGAATTGCCTTGGGTTTGTTAGCTGGAATTTATCCATTATGGACTGCTTATGGTGTTTCAATAATTAGTGCATTAATAATTACAAAAATTAAAAATAAATACAATATTTCTGGCGATGCCTCAATTGCTGTTTTATTATCATCAGGAATTGCAGTTGGGCTTGTAATTATTGGATTATCTGGTGGATTTACCATTGATATCTTTAGTTTCTTGTTTGGAAGTATTTTGTTAGTTAGTGTAGATGATACAATTCTAATTTTAGCATTAACTGGAATTATTCTTATTGTAATTTTATTACTGTATAGACAAATTCTTTATTCCACATTTAATGAAGAACAAGCAAAAGTTAGTGGAATTCCAGTAGAAAAAATAAATTATTTGATAGTGTTTATGGCAGGAATTACCGTAGTAACATCCATCCAGCTTGTAGGAGTTTTGTTAATTTCAGCTCTGTTTGTGATTCCTAATGTCACTGCAATTATGTATGGGAAAGGATTCAAACAAACTGCAATAATTTCAATAAGTTTTTCTATCTTCTCTGTTGTTGCAGGAATTTTAGTTTCATACATTTTTGATATTACTCCTGCAGGAACAATCGTTTTGTTAGCAATTGGCTTACTTGCAGGAACTATGGTAATAAAATCAGCAGGATTACTATCTAAGAATTAATTAAATCATTCAATCTTCTTTTGTCATGAATACTTTTTACATAAAATAATGATGTTGCAATAATTCCTAATGCTACAAGTGGTGATGCAAGTTCTGTGTATTTTATTTCTATAGACTCTGATGATTTGATTTGTGATGGAATCACTGGAATTTCTGTCATTTTTACTGTTCCAAGTTTGTTTCCACGTTGTTCTATGAACCAAACATTATCATCTTCATCTGATGTCATAAATTGTACATATGATGTTTCAGTTGGAATAGGAACTTCAATCAAATCATTGTTATCTGGATCATATACTCCAAGATTATCTACTGTATGTTGTGCAAACCAAATATTTTCATATCTGTCAAATGCCATTCCAAATGGTAATGCATCTTTATTTGGTACTGAAATTTTCTCAAATGTCTCTAAAACTGGGTCAAACTTTGTTATGGTCAAACCTGTGTGCTCTGCAATCCATAGATTCCCATCCTTATCAAACATAATTGCTTCAGGTGACAAAAGTGGCGAATCATTTGAGAATTGAGTTATCTGATTATTTTCAGAATTGATGAATCCAATCTTTCCTGTACCTGATGTAGAATACCAAATCATCCCATCATTATCTAATGTTAAAGCAAATGGAAATGATTCTCTTTCTGGAAGTTTTATTATTTCAAATATATCTAATTCTGGTAAATATTTTACAATACTATTTTTGTTAATGATACTAATCCAAATATTTCCATCAAAATCTGCTTGAATGAATATGGGTGTATTTTCTAAAATTGTTGGATCCAATTTTGGAATTGTTTTTGTTGTTATCTGTTTATTTTCAGGATCAAAGAAACCAATTTGATTTCTTTGTTTATCTACAAACCAAATATTTCCATCACTATCTTGTGTTAAAATTGTTGTACCTAGCCCATCAAATGAATATGGTGTAAATTTTTGAGTATCTAATGAAAATTGCCACAATCGTGGAGATGTTGCATCACTTAACCAAATAGAATTTTTTCCATCATACAATGGGAAAAGAGGATTTGCATCTTCTGGCAATTCATATTCAATAATTTGAGTTTGAATGTTTGTTAGTCGTGGTTTTACAAGTAAATTCAAAATAACTGATTCATTTGCATTCTCGGTTCTAATGGCTTCAATCTCCACTAACCATTCTCCTGAAAATCCAAATGTCAATTCTCCTTGAAATTCATCAGGTTTCTTTGTATTTTGATCATGAAATGATACCATTGGAACTAGAATTGGAGAAATATTCTTTGATGGATTTGAAATCTTCACTTTAATTTGAGATAAATCATTTATTGGATTTCCTTGAAAGTCTCCTGCTTTGATTACAATTGTATTTATTCCACTAGAAAACGGTGAGATATCTACATCAAATTTTGCATTCTCAGTAAATTCTATGGTCTTAAATCCATAGATGGTTTCTTGTGCATCAACTTTTTGAATTTCTCCTGCAGGTAATGTCCCATTAGTTAATAGTGCAACCACTCCAAGAAGAATAATTCCTAATACGGCATCAACTTTGAGTGTTCTTTTTAGTTTTTTATGAACTGATATTTTTCCAGATGAAAAATTCTTTTCTCCATTTTTTTGAATTTTAAACTGGAAAAACCCTCCTAACCCTATCATAACTGCAGCAATTGCAATTTTTAGAATAATTAACTGACCATAAACTGATTCTGTGATTACTCCCACATCGCTTTCTAGAAACCACATTAGTGTTGGTCCTGTAATAGTTACAATACCTATTGCAATGATAAATGCAATTGAAAATCTTGGGATGAGTACTAGACTCATTTTTTCCATACTTGATTCTTTTAGATTAGAAAGTGTTGGTAATAATGTGAAAACAAAATAAAATATTCCACCTATCCATACTGCTGCAACTAAACTGTGAATGTAATCTAATACTAAAGCAGGTGTTTCTCCACTAGCTGCTCCATGTCCAATTAGACTTGTAGTTGCAATTAATGCAAGTGACATAACAAGCATTGGAATTTGATTTTTCTTTGATAGATTTTTGTTTCTGTCTAATCCAAACCAAATTCCTAATAAAATTACTGTAATTATTATTCTGATTAACCATATATTTCCAAAATCAGTTTGAATTGCATTTAATGGCGACGTTTCTAATCGTATAGTTTGTACTGCAATCATCAAAATATCTGAAACAAAAACTAATCCTAATCCAATTCCAGTAAGCGACATAAATTTTCCATGATGAATATTTTCAATTTTTTCTAATTCTTCTTTGATAGATAGTTTGTTTTGTGTGCCCCAAATTATTAGAGATGCAATTACAACTCCCAAAACAATTGTTTGACCTAGAATTCCTGGGAATCTTGCACCTGCTTCTGGTAAAAATACAAGTTCTGATGGAGTTTCTATTCCTAAAATAGAAGGATCCACTATGACATCCCCTACTGCAAACAAGAATGCACTTGGAACAAGATGTCCATCAACTTTGGAGAGGACTTTGGTTGTTGCAGTATAAACCCCATCTTCTAATGGAGGAGTAGTAACAATAAGAGATAATTCTCCTTCATGATAATTGGTATCTTTGTTATCTATTTGATTTCCATTACTGTCTAGCACTTTAATTTCACTAAAGTTTATGTCAACTGGTTCTGAAAAAAATACAATTACTTCTGTAGTGCCCGTAGGTACATTAGATGTCAAACTTGGAATGGTTTCTTCTGTAAATGGATGTGCAGATGCAAATGGGAGTGACATGAATGATAAAATAATTAAAAGCATCAATAATTTCTTCATTTACTCTTCAGATCATCTATGATAATTTAAACAGTTTTCAAATTATTCGGGATTTGTACCAATCCACGTAAAGATAATAATGTGTTATTCTAAATTGACTATATTGAAGATTCCTCTTTTTGTCTTTATTGGATTATTATTTTCAATTGGGATGGTTTTACCTTCATTTGCTCATACAACAATACATGTAGAGCAATATGAAATCGAAGCTGGTTGGGGAATTGAACCACCAGTTGTAGGTATTCGTAATGATATTGTTCTAAAAATTATTGAACGAGAAGGAGATGAAGGAAAATTTACAGGAATTACTAGTGTTTTCAAAGGAGTTGATGCAACTGTACAGTTTGGTGGTGCATCTAAAAAAATCGATATAAATTCAGATGTAAGGCCTGGATATTATTTTTCACCCATAATTCCAACTAAAACAGGAACATATCAAGTGGAATTAAAAGGCGAAATTCGAGGCACTCCAATTGATATTAAAATTCCAGTTGAAGATGTAGAGCCTACTGCAGTATTGGATTTTCCACCTTCTAGTAGTGAAGGTTCAGGAGATGTTACTGCTCTAAAAAATGCAATTTCATCTTTACAACAAGATGTTTCTAAACTAAAATCTGGTGAAACTGAAGTTACATCTGATAGTGGTGCATCTTATGATTTTGCAACTTTTGGTTTATCAATTGCTTCAGCAGCTATTATCTTATCAATAGTTGCTTTAATAAAAAGAAAATAGAAAAAGAGGTTTCCTAAAATCTTGGAACGACTCTAGATTTTGCAGTTACTGCAACGATGCTTATGATTGCAACAGCTAGTATCATCATTGCAATTGTACCAAATTCTGGGACAACGTTTGAGAATACCACTTCTTCACCAATTGGTCCTGTTTTAGGATCATCAACACCATAACCTTGGAAGGTAATAGTGATGTCTACTGGATCAGAAGAACTAAGTGGTGCTGTTGTATGTACACCTTTACCATCGTGATGGTGTGCTGCTTCATCGTTTAGCACTTCTTCACCGCCTTGTGTAACCATCATATCATGATTAACATGCTCTGCATCTTCGAATTCAATAGAAATCTCCATTGCTTCGCCTGCAGTTGGTGTTGAAGTCCAGATTGAAACTGTTGTACCATCAGATAACATACCTGTAGCAGTTGCTGTACCTTCCATGTGCACTTCTGCAACTTCATCTGCATGCTCATCAGTATGTTCTTCAGCTTCTACTTCTTGTACTACAATCAAACCAGTCATCCATGGATGAACCATACAAAAGTAAGGAATTTCACCTAACACGTCTGCAGTCCATTCATATGAATTTCCTGCCATAACCATTGATGTATCAAATTCTCCAGTTGGACCTGCTGCTGCTGTTCCTGCTGAGAATGTGTGTGCTGCTGAATCAGTGTTTGAGAATATTACTACTCCACCAAGATCTACTGTTGCTATTCCTGGAATATAACATCCGTATTCAACTTCATCACATCCTAGAGAACCAGAACCTGCTGCTGGCACAACTGTGACTTCTGAGTGATCTGCAAAAGCAACTGGTGTCATTGCGACAATACCTGCTGCAATAGCAAATAGTACGAAGAAAGAGCTTATTGCTTTAGTCTTCATTAAACAAATCACTCGCTTGGATACATAAAAACCTCTCTGGAATTTCCAGAAATAAAATCTAGTTTTTTCTAAACTGGTACAACTTTAGAATTCCAAATAGAGGAATTCCAACATACATTCCAGCATTCATCAAAATAATTCCAATCCCATATCCCAACACTGAACTTTCTGAATCCATATCAACATGATTTAGAATTGACAGAGAGCTCAACATTGGTGTCAATGTCAATTTTACAGCTTCTTTGAAAACTGGGTTTTCCCTCTCATAATCTGCAATGATTGGTGAGAATGAATAGTAAATTTTGTTAAATGATTCCATAAATGCAGTTCCTGATTCTGTGTGAAGTAGTGAGTTGTCCCTTAGCTCTCTGAGTTGTTGGACTTGTGGTGCTAGCTCTGAACCGTATGTAGCTGTTGCAATTAGACAGCCTCCATTTTCATCATTTGATTTGTTATCAGGAATTGATTGTGTATCTACATCCCCAACTGTAATATCAAAAGAAACAGTTTCTTTTGGAATTGGTTGGAACAAAATTCCCTCTATTTCAAAGTCCATTGAATATATTCCTTCACCCAGATTAAATTCGATTGGAATTTTTACAGAACCTACTGATGTATGTGTAAGAGGAATTGGTCCAAAGGCAGTGTCACCGTCTTTTGAAACAGATACGGTGTAATCAATATGCTCTTGAACTTTTTTTGTTTGAGGATTGATAAAATCAATATTTATTTTTGTTTGAATATTTGGCTCTATTACATCATATGTTAATTTGACATCCAGTGTACCTTTTTCTGTTGGTAATACCTGTGATTCTCCATAAGCTGGAATAACTAAAAGTGGAATAAGTAACAACACAAAAAGAAATTTCATAATACTTGTTTTAGTAAGATGAATAAAAATTCTACCTCCTAAAAAAATTTCATGTATAGAAATCCTGTACCATCTTTAAATATGGAATTAACCTATTTTTAGCATTGTATAACAAATTTGCATTATTAATGATCGTTATTGGTATCTTTACAATTCCTATAATTCTTCCAAATGCATTTGCACATGGACTTGGTGGTGATCAAGCTGAACCAATATCATTTGGTGATATGGAAGTAACTGTTAGAACACAATTGAATCCATCTGATATTACAGTAGGAGATATTGATTCTGCAAATATGCAAATTCGTTTCTTTGATACTTTAACTGACAAGAATCTTGACAAAGTGACATACAGAGTTGAATTATGGCAAAGTGGTGAACTCCTAGCCAGAAATCTGTTTTATGATAATGATGGAAGACTAGATGTTAAGCTCAAACCTAAATCTGGATGTGATGAAATCTTTTTGAAGGACTGTACAACTTATGGAGGTTCTGAACATGCTAGTGCTCCAGGGGCTCTGTTTGTACAGGGTGCAGAATGTACTGATGATAATTTGGATATTTGTGGCAGACCATCAATTACTGGCCCAATTTTTGTAAAAGGTGGTTTATACAAGATTACAATTGACATTGAGGCTGCAACTAGCCCAAGAACTGTTCTTGCTGATAGATTAAGTTATGATACCTTTGTTAGTGTTGCACAGGAACAACCTTTTTTCATACAAACCGCTAATGCAGAAGTCCCAGTTATTGTAAAAACATACTATGATGATGTTGATAATTTCAAATTTGATCAATCTGATAATTCCATAGCATTTGATATGCCATTTGATTGGAGTCCTGATTATGTTAATTTGGTACAAGTAGTACATGAAGAAGTTAGAGTTCCAAAAACATTTGCACCTTATGCTGAAGGTAAACAATTCAAAGGATATGTCAATGGTGTAGAAATTGATCAAAGAGCATTACTAAATGATCCTTATTCTTATGATGATACTAACATTATTCATTTTCTAATAACAAAAACTGAATTACAAAAAATCAATGAAACATTAGGTACAGGAAATTATGATAACAAAAAAATGGATTTAAAATTAGTTCCACTTAGTGAAGTATCAAAGAGTTCAACTGAGTTTTACTTAGTTGATACTACAAACTATGAACAAGTCCCAACAACTGTAAACATATCCTGGGATGGAAATTATGGTGCAGGTGATGATGTTCCTTTTGAGATTGCATTCTTTGATGAAAATAGAGGTTTAATCAATGATATCCGATACACAATTTCATTTATTGATAATGAAAGTAATCAAGAATTAGCAAGATTTTCAGGTGATGATCCTCAAAATCTTGGAATTGTAGCAACTGAAGGAATTGATATTCAAAAAATCAATATTCCTACACAAGGACAATACCGAATTGATATCCTAGCTTATGGTACGGGATTAGACTATGATCCAAAATATGCTGGAATTGGTTCTGGTATTATTGAGATTGGACCTAGTCTTGGAAAACCAATTACACCAACACCTGAAACACAGTCTCCTACAGCAATCCCAACATGGATTAAAAACAACGCAGGCTGGTGGGCAGACGGCTCCATTGATGATTCTTCTTTTGTTCAAGGAATTCAATTTTTAATTAAAGAAAATGTTCTAAATATTCCTCCAACCACACAAGGTTCCAGTTCAGGTAGTAATGAAATCCCAACATGGATTAAAAACAACGCAGGCTGGTGGGCAGACGGCTCCATTGATGATTCTTCTTTTGTTCAAGGAATTCAATTTTTGATCAAAGAAGGAATTATGAGTGTTCAATCATAGGTTTTTAAATAAATTAAGATAAGTGAATAGTATAATGAAAGACATCAATGACATCATGCCAAAAGTCCCTAACATGAAATGGGGTGCATTAATGAACAAGGCACCAACTAATGAAAAATTTAAAGAAATGAATAAAATTTTTCCAAATAATGGAAAATGGCATACTGTTTTTGAAGAAAAAGATCAAATTACAATTGATGGAAAAGAAATTCGTAGAAAAGATCCAAACAAGTGGACATAGTTTGAAAAACTTTTTCCTATTTGCTATTCTCATATCTTCTTCTCTGTTTGTATTTGATTATGCATACGGTCATGGTGTAGGTAGTGAAACATTTCCTCCTGTAGAATTTGATGGAAAGCAAGTTACTTTAGAACTTTCATCTTCAAAAAGTGATCCTGAAACAAGTGATGATCAACAGATTTCAATTTCTATGATTGATTTTGATTCTAAAGTTACATTACGTGATGTAACATTTCAGATAAAATCACAACGTGGTGAAACTTTTTTGTTTGAACAGGAATTCAAAGCTGATAATGGATTTTTAGTTTTTAATTTTGTATCTGAAGATTCAGATTCTATTATACTTGAAGAGGAAACTGGTAATAGTCTACTTGGTTCTTTGTTAGGACTAGAAAGTAGGTTGATACACGTTAAGGGACCAAAACTTAGTGAAGGAGGATTATACAAATTTGATATTAGTATACTCACTGTTGATGATTATTCCAAAAAATTAGAAGAACCACTTGTCTTTAATGCAGGAATTTCGATTGCTCAAACTACTAGACATGATTTTATTGATCCCAATTTTGGTGAACAAAATATCAACGTAATCACCTATTATGATGAAATTTCAAATTTTGAATATGATTCAAATTTAAAACAAATTAGTTATTCTATGCCTTTTGAATGGAGTAAATCAAACATTAATCAAACATCTGTTGTGCATCAAGAACTTCAAATTCCAAAAGACTTTGGTGATTTACTGGTATCTGGTTATACGATGTTTGTAAATGATGTAGAATTATCTTCAGATATAGGAACAATTGATGATTTTTTTTCTAATGATCGTGTAGTCCATTTTATTGTTTATCAAAAAGAATTACAAAATATTTTTGAAACTAGTTCTAGTCAAAATATAATGAATTTTGTAATTAAACCTGATCGTGATTATTCTCATTTAAGCTCAGTAACTGAAAATGGTCAGTTTAGAATTCTTGTTTCTTGGGAACCAGAAAATCTAAAATCTAATTCTAATTCTAAAATAATTTTTGATGTTACTGATATTTTCTTAAAAAATAGACCTGTTTCTACAAATTATGATTTTTCTATAACTCAAAATGAAAAAATACTATATCAACAAAGTGGAATTAGTACCAATTCTAAAACTGAACATAACATTACAGAATTTATGATTCCAAAAGATATTTCTGGAATTGTTTACCTGAATTTCAATAATTTAGATGGAAACAACCTTGCAAAGACAAGTGTACCTATTGTTATTGATAGAATTGTATCTCAAAATGAAATATCTATTCCTGATTGGATTAGAAATAATGCATTGTGGTGGTCAGAAAAACAAATTGATGATATAACATTCATTCAAGGAATTGAATATTTGATAAAAAACAATATTATTGTAATTCCACAAACATCCCAAGAAGATTCCGAGTCTAAGGATATACCTTCTTGGATTAGAAATAATGCAGGCTGGTGGGCTGATGGACAAATTGATGATAAAACATTTGTTCAAGGATTGGAATTTTTAATTCAAAAAGGAATCATTCGTGTCTGATCGGCTTTCGTTCGAAACATGAACCAGTCTGTTTAAATGAATAATTAATGAATTATCGTTACTTTGTTTAGGCCTGAAAGTATAGTGGAAAGAAAGTCAACTCTCTTTTCTTTAGTAGTTGCTGGTGTTGTTGCAATTTTGGCTTTACCTATAATTGGTCCTCATTTTTTACATGGTTTTCATATTGCACACATTTTCTTACATGTTGGTGGAATAACTCTTGCAGTGTTTATTACAATACTTGCAGTGTTTGCCTATTCAAAATTAAAAACAAAACGACTTTTACTTAGTGCAATAGCATTTTCAAATTTCATTGCAGCTGAATTTGTTATGTTAATTGATACAACATGGCCAACAATCTATGATTTTGGTGATATGCCTCTCTCAGAGGTAGGACATTTATTGACGTTTGCCACTTTGGGATTATTGGCTTTAGGAGTGTTTAGAAATGACTGATAGAAATTCACAAATCCAAGAAATAATCGAACAAAATCCTGGAATTCAATTTCGTGAAATTATGCGTTCATCTGGATTAAAAAATGGTGTGCTAAGCCATTATCTGGGAAAATTAGAAAAAAGTGGAGTTATCAAAGTTAACCGCGGTCAAAGACAAACTAGATTCTTTTCTCCTCAAATTACTGAAGATGAATCTATTGTAATCAAGGCATTACGAAAACAAACTCCACGTGATTTGTTACTTGCATTAATTACAGAAGATGGGTTAGAATTTTCACAATTAGTAAAAGAAGTAAAAAAATCACCATCAACTGTTTCACTATATCTTTCACAACTAGTTGATGATGGATTAGTAGAACCAAAATTTGTCTCTCTCAAAAAAAGATATCATATTAAAGCAAGAGATCTCATAGACAAACTAATTGAAGACTATAGACCAAATGTACTTGAGAAACCAACATCAGGCTTCGAAGATATCTTCAACTCTCTCTAGAGTTTTAGAACTAAAAATTCACTTTATCTTTAGTTTACTGCTTTTAACACTATTTTTTACTCCCTTTGCGTTTGCTGATGTTTTTATTCCATCTCATGAATACGTTGGATTTTTTGATTCAAATGGAATTTACACTGTTGTAGGAAATGTAAAAAATGATCTTGATTA
>Ga0257122_1002705_pt1 | contig 10890 bp, 8 predicted proteins | sample SI106_120metaG_FD_190146 | JGI IMG/M metagenome (GOLD analysis project Ga0257122, IMG submission 190146) | Marine microbial communities from Saanich Inlet, British Columbia, Canada - SI106_120 | ecosystem: Environmental > Aquatic > Marine > Inlet | place: Canada: British Columbia | collected... | reverse complement strand
TGCCTCCGCATTTCGGACATGTTACGTTTACAAATTCATCAACATCGTCAAGTGGGCTCTTGCCGCGTGGCTTAAACTCAATCTGTTCCGGTAAGAGTACAGGGAGGTCTTTCTCCGGTACTGGTACAGCACCGCAGCTTTCACAGTATATAATCGGTATAGGTGCTCCCCAGTATCTCTGTCTTGAGATTAACCAGTCTCTCAGTCTGAAATTTATGTTCCTCTCTCCTATGTTCTTCTCTTCAAAGAAGTTTATAATCTTTGGGATCGCTTCTCTGTTTGGTATTCCGTCAAACTGATCTGAATTGACCTGTACCCCATCTTCAACATATGCTTCCTCCAGGTCTTCAGGTTTTAGCGTGGTATCATTACCTTCAGGTTGAATGACAACTTTAATAGGAAGGTTGTATTTTTTTGCAAATTCAAAGTCTCTCTGGTCATGAGCCGGTACGGCCATAACGGCTCCCGTCCCGTATCCCATCAGCGCATAATTCGAAACCCATAATTGCACTCTTTCACCGTTAACAGGATTGATGACATATTTGCCGGTAAATATACCTTCCTTTTCGGTTCCTTCAGATGTCCGTTCAATGGTGCTCTGTCCTCGTACTCTATCAATGAATTCCGATATGGGTTGCTCATACTCTGTGCCATTTATCAATTCATTAATTATGGGATGTTCCGGAGCTAAAGACATAAACGTAACACCAAAAATAGTGTCCGGTCTTGTGGTGAAGCATGGGACTGCTTTGTCGGACCCTTCTAATTTAAAATCAATCTTTGCGCCTTCGCTTCTGCCAATCCAGTTTGCCTGCATTGTTTTTACTCTTTCAGGCCATCCGTCTAGTGTTCCAAGGTCATCCAGCAGCCTCTGTGCAAAATCACTGATCTTGAAAAACCACTGTTCAAGATCACGTTGTTTGACCTTTGTATCGCATCTTTCACAAAGATCATCAACTACCTGTTCATTTGCAAGTACCGTTGCACAGGAAGGACACCAGTTTACAGCAGCTTTCTTCTTATATGCCAGATTGCGTTCAAACAGTTTAAGGAATATCCATTGAGTCCATTTGTAATATTCAGGATCACATGATGCGACCTCTCTGTCCCAATCGTAACCTACTCCCCATCTTTCGAGTTGAGACTTCATCTTTTTGATGTTATTTACTGTATGAATAGATGGATGGATACTGTTAGCAATTGCGGCGTTTTCTGCTGGCAGGCCAAATGCATCCCATCCAATTGGTGAGAGCACCCTGAAACCTTTCATAATCTTGTAGCGTGAGACAACATCCCCTATAATGTAGTTTCTTCCATGTCCAACGTGGAGAGTACCGGATGGGTATGGGAACATAACGAGACAGTAAAACTTGTCCTTGTGGCACTCTTCATCTACCCGGAACAGGCCGCTTCCTTCCCAGAAATCCTGCCACTTTTTCTCTATTTCGCCAAAGTTATACTCTTTATTACTCATTATTTAATGTATAGGAAATTTAATGTTGATAATACTCTGACTCAGCTCAGAGTAATGTCATCCTAAGCGGAGTCGAAGGACATGAATTGGTCACCTTTTCTTGTCTTTAGTGATAAAAGGAGTATTTGTGATTCTAGCAGGAAAATCGGTCTCCCTGATCCTTATATTAATCTGGCTCTTATTTTCTGCAATATGTTTCAGAACAAAGCCGGTGCCTATGCCGATTTCCAGAGTAGGGCTGAAAGTTCCACTTGCTACTTTGCCTATGACATTGTCACGATAGACTATATCATTGTCCGTTCTGGGAATTCCCTTATCAAGCATCTTGAACGCAATAAGCTTTCTATTTGATCCTCTTTTACTTGCTCTTATTAACGCATCTTTTCCTATAAAGTCCGGTTTGTCAAGTTTTACTGTCCAACCGATACCTGCTTCGATAGGTGTCGTAAAATCATCAATTTCGTTACCAAAGAGCAGGTAACCTGCTTCTAATCTCAACGTATCTCTTGCTCCTAATCCTGCAGGCTTCAGCCCCATCTCTTTCCCTTTTTTGAGCAATATGTTCCATAATTCTACGCAATGTGAATTGTCTACAAATATCTCGAACCCATCTTCCCCGGTGTAACCCGTCCTGGATACGGTAGGCTTCATTTCGTTTTCCGTTACCTCTGTAAACTGAAAACGTGAGAGAGAAGCACATTTCTCACCGAAAACAAGCCGTATTATCTCTTCAGATTTTGGTCCTTGAACTGCCAGAAGGGCGATTTGATTACTTACATTTTTTATATTTGTATCCTCTGTTTTCTGTTTGTCTATCCACTTAAGGTCCCTTTGGGTAGTAGAGCAATTCACTACAAGCATATATTTTTCAGGATTATATTTATACACGACAATATCATCAATAGTACCGCCTTCTTCATCGCAGATAGGGGAGTAAACTGCCTTGAAATCAGGCAGATTACTTACGTCATTGGTTATAAGCTTCTGGACTAACTCAGTTGCCCCTTTGCCGTCTATGACAATTTCTCCCATATGTGAAATATCAAAGAGGCCGGCACTGTTTCTTACACTTTTATGCTCACTTATAATACTGTCATATTGTAATGGCATCTTAAAACTGTAGTAATCTACAATCTTGGCTCCGAGATCTACATGCTCATCATATAATGGCGTTTTTTTTATATTATCGTCCAACGTGTTATCCTTTTTTTTCTATTAGAAAGTGGTTCATAATCCATATTCTGTTATTTTGTGTTTTAGTGGTTTTGTGGCAGCAAATGCTTTTAAATGGAATATGCAAAAATTAGCTTGTAATGTTAAAGACGTATTAATATATTAAACTTCAAGCTAAATATCAAAGAGAATAATTATTAAAACATGAAAATAACGCATGATGATAAAGTCAAGAGGCTCCTTGTCGCCGGTGGTGTATTGGTTTTGGTCTGCATAGTGTGTCTATTTGTTTCCATAAGCACGGTTGATAAATACCGAAAAAAGGTTGCGGAGACAACCCTGTTAGAGCAGAAGCTGGAAGACCTTGAACAGGACATAAAAAGGCAGGATATTAAAACGATGGAACTGGAGTCCATGAGATATGGTCTGAGTCTGGAGAAAGGGCAGATAAGTAAAGATTATTCTACTATTAAAGAGAAATATCTCTCACTTGGAAAGACTATATCTGTACTGGAAAATGATGTCATTGGATTACAGAAAACTATAAAGTTTGTTGAAAACAGTGTGCCGGATCCTGTGATAGGAGATGTGGATAGTAGTATAGAAGAGACACAATTGATAGCTCTGAGAAATCAGAATGAGGAATTGGTGAAAAGACTTGCCGCTAAGACCAAAGAGAAGATGATAATGAAAATTGCGCTAGAGTCACAGGCTAATAGATTGGGACTGTCAGAAAACTATGATCCGGAATTAAAGACTATATTAAAAAACCTTGTGACCACTCTGCAGTAAAAATGTGATTCCACCTATTTGATGCTATCTCTTGTATCTGAATCTTTTCTCATAAACTTCTTTATAATGTCTTGTAAACAGACGTTAATTTGTAATGGGTATAAATGGAGCTTACCAATTAATGAATAGGATTAAGGCTGTGTTTCTGGATCGGGACGGAACGATAAACTATGAGAAAAACTATGTCCACAAGATTGATGATTTTGAATTAATACCCGGTACTCTTGAAGCTCTCAGATTACTTACAGACAGCAATATAAAGATATATATAATCACGAATCAAGCCGGCATCGCAAGAGGCTATTATACAGAAGAGCAGTTCCATGATCTAACGCAGTACATGCTCGGTTGTTTTGATAAAATTGAGTGTAAAATTGAGAAGGTATTGTACTGCCCTCACCATCCGGACGGCACAATACCCGAATATACCCGAAAATGCCAATGTAGAAAACCCGGTACCAAATTAATCGAAGAAGTGATGAATAATGAAAAACTTAACGCAAACGAAATAGCCATTGTCGGGGACAGAGATAGTGATATAGAAGCCGGACTCAGGTTAGGACTGACCACCTATCTGGTTTTGACTGGATATGGAAGCGAACATCAGCATGACACCAAAGCGGACTACATAAAACCTGACATGTTAAGTGCGATAAAACATCTTCTGGAAAATTCAGATAGTGTTAATATGACGTAATAGGAAATAGGTACGTATTTGAATACCGCATGCATAACCTAAATCCTAATCCGTATCCTGCTCGCCGCAACCCACTAATTTCTCCTTGATTTCTGTCGCTCCTTGAACATAATAAACATTAAAGTTATTAGAGTTCAAGATTCAAGGCAAAACAGAAACAGATTCCGAGAATTATGAAAAATCATTTTTCACTCATTTTTTTACTGATAGCAATCCTCCTCATTGTTTCCGGTTGTGCAGAAAAACATGAAACACCAGAAACATCAGTAACACTGGAAGCGCCAGAGATACCTGTACAATACAGAAACTTCAACTACGATTTTAAACAATCTGTAATTCTGCTTAGCAAAGTTAGAGATCTTTCAAATCCCCCGGGAAGTAAGAATCAAATCGCCTTTCAAGTGTCAAAAGAGACAGAAGAGAAGATTATTTCAAACTCAAGGGAAGGTATAAGGTTGGGTAAGCTTGTCAGTGATGAATACCTGGATAGCATATCCCCTGAACTCAGGTATATGTTTAAAAATAAGCTGATTAAGGGCTCTGAGATATTCTATGATGGTTTTATGGCTAGCTTGAAGGCTAGAGCTGCAGGCGTCCTTTCAAAGGGTGAACAAAAGCAGATTCAGGGTGTTCAGCTTCAAATTGAATGGATAGAGTGGTTTGGAAAAAAATCTAAATCATTCAGTCACAAGGTTTTTGAGAATTAATTATTCCGTTCTTTAAAGAAATAAAACTCACGCCACAAGGGTATCCTCCTTTATGAAACAATATATTCCTTTAATACTGACATCTTCGCTTCTGTTCCTCTCTCTAACATTTGGTTGTTCATCATCACATTGTTGGATACATATCCAACGATACACTTGCTTTCATGATAAATGATGTGATAGAACCAGATAGTTTTTTGTGTGGCTACTAATTAAACAATTAATATGGAAGAAGTGAATTCATCTTTAGAGGGCTTATGTGATCTTATTGCAAGCCAAGGATCAGAATACGCACATCAACACACAGAACTCTTTTTAGAAATCACTAGAAGCACTACGGATAAAACGATATCAAGGGAACAAGCCGATGAAACTTTTAAAACTTTTGCATTCCTCAATTGGGCTCTAGTCAGTCGTATCTGGTCATATATAAAAAACAGTACTTTGCGAAAAGATTTAAAGGGCCAGATATACAAAAGCATTGTTCAGAAAACTGCATATGAGTTGTCTGAAGATAAATCCCATGAGACTGTTGCATTGCTTGCTTCGACGCTAGATCAAGAATTCAGAGAACTTGTGGTTTCACACAACGAAGGAATAGAAGGGATCGCGGGATTATCTGCGACATCATACATTAATAGAGTAACGGATGTCGCTCTTAAGTGGCTTTGTGAAATCTTCGATCTAAACTATGAGGAAATGGATGACATCGAGTCGCAATTCCATGATCGTGTTGGTAATATTGCAAAAATTGAAGATAGTGCCAGGGAGGTCTATCTCAAGGCAAACCAAAGAAGAAGGGGATTCTTTAAGGGAATATTCTGTTCTTGGAAAGAATAGTGGTTGGACCCAGTTATATTTTTGGATGTATGGGGGGAGATTTGACCCCGATAGTTCTCGTAAGGATGACCATAATGGGTAGAATAAAAACAATTGCCATTTTAGCACTTCTTAGTTTGTTGTTTCTATATTCATTCAGTGCTGAAGGTAATAATAATGATGAAGACACAGATGCCAATACGCATTTGGGAAGATCTGTTATTTGCAAAACAGAATTCCGGTCAGCATCAAGGTCGAATTTCACAGGAAGGATTGTAATGGAAATGCTCCAGGATAACGGCTTTTATGATGGAGATTGGAATAGCTCTGCATCCGGTTTCCCCAATGACTTTCAGTTACAGAATGATGTTAACGTTGTTCTTGATCGTGCAAGTGGTCTCATGTGGCAGCAGTCCGGGTCAGTTAAAGAAATCTCCTATAGTGAGGCAAGAGAATATCTAGAACGTTTGAATAGTGATCAATTTGTTGGATACAATGACTGGCGTTTACCTACCCTGGAGGAGGCAATGTCATTGATGGAGCCGGCTGAAAGAAGTAATGGTATGTATATAGATCCGGTATTTGATAATATGCAAAGGTGGATATGGACTTCAGACACGAACGAATTCTCTCTCGCCTGGCTTGCCAATTTTGTCAGCGGTAATTGCTACACCTACCCCAATGACTACTTCGACTTTACTAGCGGCGGCTACGTCCGTGCAGTTCGTTGAGAGAAATTATTTTTATATACTTCGCACACAGCCCCTACAATTTCAATTACATATTAGTTTTTACATATTAAGCGTAATTGGGTTATAAATCTGAAATATTGCATCGTACCTCAACATCATATTTTCTCCACTACTGTCAAGCCTTAATAGCATTTCTGTTAATCAACTGCCTACTAATGAATGGGGTAAGGATATTTACTACAAAACGAATGTAGCTAATAAATGCATTTAGTTTCTTTGGTAGTAATGCTTACTTCATTACGCATATGGGGTATTTTTTTTGTTTACAATCTATAACACTTTAATATAGAATTACACCTAACATATAAGAATTACAGTAGTTATGTAACTTCTATGTCATTGATTTTTTCGTGATTGAACTCACATTTTGAATGTCTTTTGTATGAATTGGCACGGATGCCATAATAGTAAAATGATATGAAAAATACGACCTTACAGACAGAAAGTAATGATGCCAGCCGTCCTCACAGATCAAAACTAGTTTGGGCGATGGTAATATTGATATTGGTCCCGGCTATAACAGCAATTGGATTCATGGCAGTTCTTATGAACACTGAAATAAACAGTAAGTCTGAGGCTGGCTATGTCTCTGATATCTCCAGTTACATGTCAGTGTCCAACCTGTTAATTCATGAGCTACAAAAGGAACGTGGCTTGTCGTATGTGTTTGGTGGAGTGAATGGTGAGGAAATGGTTAGTAATCTGAGCGCTCAAAGGCTTCTCACTAACCAGAAACTAGCGGCATTGAATGCACACATGAAATCATTTGATGTAGAACATTATGGTCAGAGGCTTGTATTTCAACTTAGCTTATTTCAGAAAAAAATAACAGATCTACCCGCTATCAGAAATAAGATAGACTCTGCGTCGATTACGAGAAATGAGACCATTGAGTATTACTCTGAAGTAATAGAGAACATTATAAGAACCTTTCAGAGCTTTAACAACTCTATCAGGGACACTGAACATTCTGTCCTGTTCACGGCTTGTATCAATCTTATAATGGCAAAAGAAATGGCTGGTATAGAAAGAGCTATAATGACTGGAATCGTGTCCGAGGATAAGCCTGTTTTAGAATTCATTACTGCGGAAAATACTTTTTCAGATTCAGAAATGCATAGATGGATGCGTGTATTAAAAGGGCAGGATGCACTGTTTTCAGCGTACAGCCATCAGGCATCAGAAGAAACACTGAAGAAATTTAATAATATGCTCACCAGTGCCAATACAAAAGCTGTAGAAGATATCCGTAATCAGATTTACAAAAAACACGATGAAGGCGGATATGAGTTGTCACCTTCATTTGTATTCGCTGTGACAACACAGCGAATTGATGAACTAAGAGGTGTTGTGGATGTCCAGATACTGGAAATTCTTCAGGTTGCAGAGAGAATATCCTCTGTAGCAAATTCTTCCCTTATTACATACGCTACTTTGATAGGCATATCCATAATCATAATGTGTACTTTGTGTTTCTTGATTGCCAGGAGTATAACGAGGCCTATAACCACATTGACAAATGAGGTAAGACGCGTTGCAGAGGGAGACTTCGAGCACGAATTTGAAATCAAGTCTAATAACGAGATCGGAGATCTGTCCGGCAGTTTCAAGCTGATGCGAGTGGTCTTAAAGGAGAATATGTCCAAACGTGAAGAAGCAGAGAAAGAGATGGAATCACTTAATAAATCTCTGGAACAACGCGTAGAAGAACGAACAGCAGAGCTGGAAAAGGTAAACGAAGAACTTCTGTCAGAAATCAACGAACGCATGAAAACTGAGAAGTCCCTGCTGGAGAGTGAGCGGCGATACTGGACATTGGTAGAGTCTGCACCTATTGCTATTTACGAAACGGATGCTCAAGGTTCTTGCATCTTTGTGAACAAGAAATGGCGTGAACTCACTGGTTTGAAACTTGAAGAGGCTCTTGGAGACGGGTGGCAAGAAGGGCTGCACAAAGAAGACCGAACTCGTGTCTTTAAACAGTGGCATGAGCACATGCGAGACATTAAGCCGTGGAACATGGATTACCGTTTCTGCACGTCGGATGGAGAAGTCAGCTGGCTTATGGCAAAGGCGGTGGCCTTGCGGGATACGGATGGCCGGGTGACCGGTTATCTTGGCGCCAACGTCGACATCACCGAGCGTGTACGGATGCAGGATGAACTAGTAAAGTTGCAGAAACTTGAATCTGTTGGTGTTCTTGCAGGAGGCATTGCTCACGATTTCAACAACAGTCTGCAAGGAATTTTAAGCACAATTTCTATGGCAAAGCTGCATATAAACCCGGAGGATGATGCCTATAATGAGTTAACAAATGCTGAAAAGGTAATCATACAGTCAAGGGGTTTGTCTCAACAACTGCTTACATTTTCAAAAGGTGGTGATCCCATAAAGAAAGTTATTTCTGCTTCCGTATTAATCAAAGAATCTGCAAATCTAGCGCTGAGTGGCTCAAATGTCATTTGTGAGCTTGAAGTACCAGACTGTGGCTGTATGGTAGAGGCTGACGAAGGACAAATAAATCAGGTCTTCAACAACCTGTTTATCAATGCTGACCAGGTAATGCCGGATGGTGGAGTTATTAAGGTAGGCGTTGACCATTTTGATGTTGAGGAAAAAGATTCATTACCACTACAGGAAGGGATGTATGTAAAGGTAACAATTAGTGATCAGGGAACTGGTATAACACAAGAACACCTACAAAAGATTTTTGATCCATATTTTACTACCAAGGAAACGGGTAGTGGTTTAGGACTTGCAACAGCCTTTTCAATTATCAAGAAGCATGATGGATACATTACTGTTGAATCTGAACTGGGAGCAGGTACGACCTTTCACATTTATTTGCCTGTTTCACAGAAGAAAGCCCAACAAGAGCCGATACTGGATAAGGCTAAAGTGAGTAGTGTAGAAGAAACATCAATTATATGTAAGGGTAAGATTTTGATAATGGATGATGACGACGTAATCAGGCTCGTTACTACCCAGATCTTGAAAAACATAAAATATGAGGTTGAAGCTGCCAGAGATGGGGCTGAAGCGATAGAGTTGTACAAAAAGGCTTTTGACTCAACCAAATCTTTTGATGCTATCATAATGGATTTAACAATACCTGGTGGTATGGGAGGTAAAGAAGCTGTTAAAAAACTGCTTGAAATAGATCCGAAGGCAAAAGCTATTGTGTCAAGTGGTTATGCAAATGATCCGATACTGTCAGATTTCAAAGAATATGGTTTCAGGGATGTTCTTAACAAGCCATACGAAATTGATGAGCTAAATGAGATATTGCAGAAAGTCATAACTGAAAATGAAGAATGTTAGCCAGATTACAACGAAGTGGTCTTGCAATATTTCTGTATTCTCTGCACTCATCGTGCGACTTGCCTTGACCATTAGCTCTTGGGATCTCAGGGCAGTATGCAATAGACCACTCTTCCTCTTTCTCAATAATAGCAGTAAATTCATTATGCATCTACAACCTCCACAGATGATATCGATGAATAATTATATATCGATTAGCAAATGATAGAACAGTAACCAGTCTATATCAACAGAATATGCTAAATGTGAAAGACACTACAATCATTCCTTTTTCCCCTTGTATTTACTATTTAACGTCACTATTATAACAAGTTATTATAATAAAACATGCTGAGGCTGTTTCCATGCCATAAGTCATAACTGATTAAAATTATAGGGTTTAGGCCCGCGTGGCTCAATGGTAGAGCACGTCACTCGTAATGATGAGATTGTGGGTTCGATTCCCACCGCGGGCTTTTAAGAACAGAAGTAATTTTTCACCGCAAAGGCGCGAAGTACGCTCCCCGGACAGAAAACGCCGAGGACAGGAAGAAAGACTATTTTAATAGGTTAAAGACGAAAGACAAAAAGATAATAGGACGCGGATTTACACAGATAAAAGAGAGATATAAAAGCAAGAAGCAAAGAGCGCAGAGAAAAGACAGAAGATAGAGGCAAGAAACAAGAAGGACGATTGACTAATTATAAACAATATTATGGAGTGAGGAATGACTAAAATATATGTATTTCCGGGTCAGGGATCACAATCTCCCGGAATGGGTGGGGAGTTGTTTGATCAATTCCCGGAATTAGTGAAGCAGGCTGACGAGGTGTTAGGATGTTCTATCAAAGACCTCTGCCTGAATGATCCTGATAAAAGGCTTGGTCAGACAGATTATACACAACCGGCACTGTATATTGTGAATGCACTTACTTATTTGAGTAAAACTGAGAATTCAGAACTTCGTCCTGATTTTGTTGCCGGGCATAGCCTCGGTGAATATAATGCGCTTTTTGCTGCCGGTGTATTCGACTTTATAACAGGTCTGAAGTTAGTGCAAAGAAGAGGACAGATTATGGTCAAGGTAACCGGGGGAGGTATGGCGGCAGTTATTGGCATGCAACCTGATAAGATAAAGCAGGTCTTAAAAGATGCATCTTTTGAGTCAATCGATA
>Ga0257122_1002698_pt1 | contig 10908 bp, 10 predicted proteins | sample SI106_120metaG_FD_190146 | JGI IMG/M metagenome (GOLD analysis project Ga0257122, IMG submission 190146) | Marine microbial communities from Saanich Inlet, British Columbia, Canada - SI106_120 | ecosystem: Environmental > Aquatic > Marine > Inlet | place: Canada: British Columbia | collected... | reverse complement strand
CAGTTGGGGATAATTAACCTGACAATAAGAGTTTATCCTATTGTATCTGAATAAGGAAAGACGATTCTTGGTTTGTCCGGCTGGAGGGAGAAACCAAATTCGAAGCAACACACTGGGGAAAGAGAGGGTTATATTACGGGACTATACCTATATGAACCTGGCTTCCAAAGGGAAGGCTTTGAGGGAGGGTGCAGAGTTTGTTGTCGCAGGCACGGTATACCAGCTTCCCATTTATGGGGTAACTTCCCGTATCAAACTTTTTATGCGCGCGGAAACTCTTATGAAATTCCGCAGTGGTGGTATGGCCCCGGACCAGCTTTTCCTGCGCATCATCCTGAATCAGGCTGGGTGGAGATTCCTGCCAAGGCCCTGTACTTTCGAAAACATTATCCTCAAGAATGATTTGAGTTGCCAGCAATTCATTTCCATCCAAAGGGTGCAGGGAATAAATATGCCAACCCTCTTCAATCTCGACAGATAAATAGAGTTTGAATCTTCCCCCTGGGTGGGTTCTATCTGCCAAAGTGCTTATTTTTATCCTGGGACCGGATGAAGGCACAGAGGTTGAAAACGGACCTGACTCTGCGAATGAATGAACAAGTATTCCAGCCAGAGTAAAAATCAGTATCCTGATCATGGCAAAGGGTAGGATCGCAAAACTATCGGTTCAATTTAGCTTCGCTACGGGTAGAGGTGAGAAATTGTTCTATAACCTGGACAAACTTTTCTTCAGAAACCGCACCGGAAAACATTTTCCCGGAAACCGTCCTGGACTCAGGATCGTAAGCCCCCAAAATAAAAGTTGGAGTTCCCTGTATTCCCAACTCGACCCCTTCACGGATATCATTTTGAACCCGCTGTGCATATTTCCCTTTTCGCCAACAGGCTTCGAAAGCCGGGACATCTTCGACTCCCGCAAGCTTGACCAATCTCATAATTTCTTTCTCGTTCGCGACGTTGGAAATATGTTTATAGAAAAGTTCCTGGAGTTCCCAAAATTTATTTTGATCTCTGGCACATTCAACAGCCTGGGCCAGAACCTTTGCCTCCTTGTGAAAGGGAAGCGGAAAATGCCGATAGCCAAACTGAACTTCGTTGGCATATGATTTTCTGAGTTTTCGCAAAGTGTTTTGCACTCGCTTACAGAATGGGCATTGAAAATCAGAGTATTCCAACACAAACACTCGCCTGTTCGAAAGGGGTTTTTCCTCTGCCCACAGCATGGCCGTGCCCACCCCCGCCACCAAGTGAAAATCGTTAGGGGGCGTCAAGTATACCTTAACCCAGCCCTGCCGGACCGCATTCTGATATTGCTGTTCAATATGAACCTGCCGGAAACTTTTTTCCAGATAGTCCCGGATTTCAGCGCTTACTTTTTGCAAACTCCCCAACTCTTTAATACCGGAGTTGCCTTCATAAAACTTTTTAATCTCGACCTCTGTCACTTTGGGAGTTTGCTCTGCTTTTAATTCCGGATGTTTTTCTGCAAGCTTATCGAGAATTTTTTCCTTCAGGGCGCGGGTCTGCATTTCATGCAGTTGCGTGAGAGCTTCCTGAATACGAACATGTTTGAGGTCATCCAGGTAAATAGGTTCCCCATCCACCTCGGCGGCTATCGGGTTATTCGAATAAACGGGGTTTTTGGTTTCACCCGCAAAACCCTCAGTAGCCCCAACAACAAACAGCATGAGGGAAGCGACCAATATTCTCTGAAGTATTAGTTTGTGAGAAAAGTGAAAAACCATCGGAACTTTAAAAGAAGGGAAAAACCTTCATCGAAGGGTCATAAAAATAACAAACAAATCTAAAGCTGACTTATAACAGTATTATCCCTCAATCCCACCGCGAAACGCAATTCATTGTTTGCATTAAAACGGAGCGTTGCTTGCTTCACGGACAATACAGCATCGGACCCATGTCTTTCGGCAGTCGCAAGTGCGTGTTAAGTTCTCTCATTAGCCTTCATGCCCCGGAGGGGTATCACCGCCACATTGCCACCGGCGGCTCGCCGGTTATTCGGGATTGAGGAATTTATGGCAATTCTCAGCCAATTGCATAAAAGCTTTGGCCGCGGCGGAATCCGGACGAGACAAGACAACAGGCTCCCCGCTATCGGAATTGGCGACAATCTCGCCATCAAGAGGAATACTGCCCAAGTAGGGCAATACCAGTTCTTCAGCTAATTTTTTCCCCCCACCCTTTTTGAACACATCGATGTCTTTATCACAATGCGGGCAGGCCATCGTGCTCATATTTTCAATTACTCCCACTATGGGAACGTTGCTGTCGCGGGCGAAAGAGATCATCTTTCGTGCATCCAGAATCGCCAGGTCCTGAGGAGTTGTAACCACCACAGCCCCATCGACTTCACCGATAAAATCAATGATCGTAATTTGCTCATTGCCTGTACCGGGGGGAAGATCAAACAGGAGATAGTCTAATGTGCCCCAGTTAATATTTCCCAGCAACTCAATAATGAAGTCATATTTAACGGCATCCCGCCATGCAATATGCATATTGGGGTCTTCTATAAGAAACCCTAGCGAAGCCACCTTCAGACCATTTTTGGTTTCATAAGGATCGATGCCGGTATCCGTAGCCTTTAACCGGACATTCTCGGCCTGCAATAATTTTGGAATGTTGGGCCCATGAAGGTCCGCATCCGCCAACCCTACAGCAAAACCTTTTTCTGCCAGGGCAATAGCCAGATTGGTGGTAACAGTACTTTTACCAACCCCGCCTTTGTTACTACCTATAATAAGTTTGTGCTTGATATCATTCATCCGCTTGTTGACAAGCCAGCGGTTGTGCTCATTTTTGTCGGCTTTGCAGTCGGCCTCAGTATTAAACTCACACATTTCACAAGTGTGAAGGAGTCGACACTCTCCAGTAACTACCATCTAAACCTCCTGAAAATACAATAATGGGCTCTTATTACAACAAGCTCCGTGGGGAAATAAAACAGAACAATGAGGTTATGGAACTCGGATTACGATGTCAAGAGAAATAGGGCAAAAACCAGCAATACCTGTAGGGGTATTTTTTTTCTGAAACCTTTTCACTTTTTTTCAATCTAATCAATACTGCCCTGAAAATAAGTTGCGCAGTACTAAATTGGTTGACCAACCTTGTCCAGGTTTCAACCTTGGAGAAGCTTGGGTCGACATAGAATCTCAAAAATGACACAGGTGTTGACTTCTTCCCTGACCCGATAGCATTCCATTTAATATACGCTTGATATTTTGCGGCAGGAAACTGACCGCAGGTTTTAAAACAGTAGTATAACCAATCACTTAGCAAGGAGTTTAGAAAAAAATGAAAAGCATTTACACAAAGCTGGTTACGTTGTTTGTTTCCCTTTTTATCATCGGAGTAACCAGTGCTTTCGCAGGTGATGCCGTAACGATCACCGATCCTCCCAATGGTGCCATGGTTTCCAGCCCGGTAAAAGTATGCATGGCCACGGAAGGGGTTGAAGTTCAACCAGCCAAGAAGGGGGTTAACGACGGCAAAGGCCATCATCATATTATCGTTGATGTGGACCTGCCAAAAGACCTGAGCAAACCGATCGGGAAAGATGCGAACCACATCCATATGGGCGATGGCTCCACCTGCAAGGAAATCAAACTCTCTGCCGGTAAGCACATCATCCGCACCCTGTTTGCCAAAGGCAACCACGTCCCCTACAATCCGGCTTTGACCGCAACGGTGACAATTAACGTTAAGTAAAAAGCTTCATCAATCCGGGTCGGCCTCAAGGTCGGCCCGGATTTTTTATTTTTACCCCACCCCTTTAGCCCGGATATTGCGTGAGCATAACCAGCATGGAAGAAAAATCCTATTAAATCACCCTCACCTCAATCCTCTCCCCTCAAGGGAGAGGAAGCAAAATGTCCCTTCTCCCCTGGAGGGAGAAGGCTAGGATGAGGGGGGGATAATAATGGTCAAGCTACTTGCTTACTCGTGCAATATGCGGGTTAGAGCGACCTGATTTTACCTTGAGCGCCCCTGCAAACAGTTTCCTTCAAATTCAGTTGTAATCGTTCCACCCAGTTTATAAAATAGGTTGACCCATTAATAATATTTTGCAGAAAGCAAGGCATGCGAAACCGTTTATTTTTACCTCTATTTTATCTCGTCATCACCAGCGCACTGATTCTTTCAGGGGTTGCAAGTGCTTATGAGGTCAATAAAAACGCGATTGCCCTGCTCATCGCAAAGGACAAAGCTGGGAAAACCGTTGGGACCGGATCGGGGTTCGTAGCCCGCCCCGAAGGAACCCTGATTACCAATTATCACGTTCTGGTCGATGCCCATACCGTTGATGTACATTTTCCCGATGGTTCGCATTCTGCTGTCGAAGGAATATTCAAGGTCGACCGGGCTCGGGATTTTGCCGTCTTAAAATTAAAAGAAGGGTTTTACTCCACTCTCGAAATCGGTGACTCCGTGCAAGCCCATGACTACACCAGTGCTTTGGGATATCCTTCCGCACAGGAGGCAAAAGACAGGGACCAACTCGTGCAGACCTATGGTTTTGTTCTGGGAGTTCACCCCCAGGCTCACCCTGAAATACCTTTTATTTACACGACCACTCCATTCAGTCCGGGCTTCAGCGGCGGACCGGTTGTCAACAGTTCCAATCAGGTTGTCGGGTTGGCCACCATAGAGGGACGATCCATCAACCTTGCCCTTCCCATAAATTCTGTCAAAGAGTTCCTGAACGAAAAAACAGCATTCTCATTTCAGCAACTTCTAAACGAGGATCAGACTTCCCTGGAAGCCATGTATTATCGGGGGAATTTCTTTCTGTACGGACTGGGAGATCCTGATAAAGCAGTCGCCCAGTTTGAAAAAATACTGGCAAGGGATCCAAACTTTACCCTCGCCCATTACGATCTGGCTGTTGCCTACCGGGACCTGGGGATGCCAGAAAAATCCATAGCGCAATATGAAAAAACCTTGGAGCTGAGTCCTAACTTTCCGGAGGCATTGTCAAATCTGGGAGGATATTATTTTCGTTCGGGGAAGCTGGATCAAGCGGTGGAGTTGTTTAAAAAAGCCGTTCAGGTTTATCCAAACTTCATCCAGGCCCTTTCCAATTTAGGGGCGGCACTCAACAAACAGGGTCAACCCGAGGAAGCCATTGCGCACCTGAAAAAAGCGCTGTCCCTCAACCCGGAGTTTGCTATTGCGAATTTCAACCTGGGCAATTCTCTGTTCGCGCTCAACCGTCTGGATGAAGCCCGTAAAAAGTTTGAGCTCTCCCAGAAACAGGGCATCGATTTTCTATCCATGCATTGGAAGCTTTATGAAATTCACAAAAAAAACCAGAATCCACTGAGCGCGAAAAAAGAACTGAAAACTATTCTGGAAATTGACCCTTCCAACGAAGAAGCAAAAAAGAAACTTTCCGAGCTCCGGTAACCCCGCAAGGGGCAGTGAAAACCAACCTTGCACAAGGAAATAAGCGGTAAAGCTCGCATGCTAACAAACTCCTCCCCTTTCATGGGAGAGCTTTGCTTAACCGAGATTCTTCGTCGCTTTCGCTCCTCCAGAATGACAAACAGGCTTTTCTTGTCATTCTGAACGTAGTGAAGAATCTCGCTTTTCCGTTTTATCGGCTTACGCAACAGTCTCTTTCATGAGGGGAGGTAGGGGGGGGGGTCAACCACCAGGCTTTTGCCGGTCTCTACCGCCGCGACCCAGCCCATCGACAAGATAACTCAGCCCCAGTTGGTTCATTGAGACGCCTTCCTGCTCGGCGCGTCTCGCCAGTGCGGCGTGAACACTTTTCGGCACGCGCTGGATATATTTGCCGCTGTAGTCGCCCAGGTCGCGCGAAGGTGATGGCGGAGGGATGGCCTTGCCAAACTTTTTTCGCGCCTTGATCCAGTCTTTCACCGCATCGGCACCATTCTTAAAAGCTTCCTCAACGGTGTCGCCGTCGGACATGCACCCCGGCAAGTCGGGAAAGGTGATTGAAAACCCGCCGCCGTCTGTCTTGCTCAATTTTCTGACTTCTGCTGGATACTCCATAATTAGCTCCTTACGCTTTTGCCTCTTCGATCAGAACAACAAACTTTTTGATATAAAACGGTTTGATGGGCCGTTTCGCCGGGATACTTAAAGATACTTCGCCAAAATCAAAAACGCAGTGGCTCGACCCGTCCTGCACCCATGCAATATCAAAATGATCCGCCAGAGACTTGCAGTCGTCAATCCTCCACCCCTTCGGGTTGTTCTTCATTTTCTTGATGGTTTTGTCTCTTTGGCTCACGCCAATAAGATACTATATATAGTATCTTATATCAAGAGATCAAGGACTGCATCAATGGGTTATGTCTTCAGACATAGCCCTTTTTTTTGTGTAGGCGCTATGTAGGCAAATTATTTAAAACAGGTGAGGGTTTAAAAGCACCAGAAAAAGCATTTGTTCATCTTATATGCACCTATTTGCCAAAGTCTCAACAATCTTTCATTTCTCCCGCTAAACGGGTAAAATCCAACAACAGTACTCAGGGGTTGAGGTGTAGTCAAGAATGGACTTGACCTCTTAAGACTTAATGTACTCCGAAATTCTGGACAAAGCTTTTTAGGTCAGACAATTCCCTCCTCCCAATAATTTCGGGGAAATGATATAATGCTCCCAATTATTTGGAGTTTAGAAAATCTAACGTTCTCTTTTAGATGAATTTAGCAACTAAAACAATCAAAGCTCAGACGGAAAAGGAAAACGATATTCTCTTAGGTGGGATGGCCGAAAAAATAAAGGATAAGATTTTTATCCCTGCAAGCACTCATAAAATAAAAATATTTCTGTGTGGAGCTTCGTTAGAATTAGAAAGTTCATTACGATTTAAAATTGATCAGCTATTTAAACATTACCACTTTTATCAATTTGAAATAATCTATCCGGAAGATTTATTTGACGAACTATTGTTTGGGCCTAATAAACAAGATTTACTGAGTCTCGAGAACTTGCTAGCAGAAAGTGTAGATGCGGTAATAATTATACCGGAAAGTAGTGGTTCATTTGCGGAGCTCGGTGCTTTTGTAAGTAATGAAAATCTGAGAAAAAAAATTATTTGTCTTCAAGACAAAAAAAGAGTGAAAGAAAAAAGTTTTATAAATTATGGGCCTATTCGCCTTCTAAAAAAGCTGAAGCAAGGAAAGGTTATTCCTGTTGATTATCAAGATATATTACATTTTACCCCGTCACAAACGGCCCCCAGGAGTAATGAGCTAAATAAAATTAGACCAGCCATTTTTGAATTATTGAAACAAGCTAGTCATAAGAAAAATTCAATTAACCTATTGGATGCTGAAAATTTTATTATTCCCTGTATTTATTTATTGGAAACTGCTGGGAAGAAAACTTTAGCTAAATTATTTGAATTTGGTTCGAAGCAGAATCATTCAGCTTCTAATGCAGCTACTAGCGCAGCTATAAATGTTCTTTTAAAGAAAAAACTTATTTTAAAGACTCCAGAAGGATATGTGTTATCAAAGGCGGGGTTGAGAAAATTTAACAACTGGAGTTTTTCAAGCCGAACTAATTATTCATATAATTATAACGATTTGGATTCAATAAGAATCGATGTTTTATCATGGAGAGAACGAAGCAAAACTAATCAATTATTTTTATGAAGAAGAGTTCTTAGCCAGACCAAGCTGGGTTGCCATTTTGGTCTGAGCGGTGATTCGCCGCTCTAGATGAAAACTTTGGTTTATCGTATTAATGTTTAATTGCTTCTACCTCAGTTTGAGGTAGGCGCATTAAACATTAACAATTATTTTTGAAGTAAGAACTCTACTTATTTAAGAAATATGGCCAGTCCCTCGCAAACTTCAAAGCTAAGAATGCTGGGGCTTCCTATTTTTGATGATTTGGAAAGTTTTGCGCAGGTAACACGTCTTTCTAAAAAGTTTCTATATCTTCACTCATCCTTCTCCGATCAACACTACAAAAAATACTTTATCCCAAAAAAAAGTGGAGGCCAAAGAGAAATCTCACAACCTTCCAAAGCACACAAGGCAATTCAGGGATGGATCTTGAGAAATATTTTGGACCTTCTTCAGGTTTCTCAAGCCTCAAAGGGGTTTGCGAAAAAACAAACTACTGCAGATAATGCCATTCCCCATATTGGCGCAAATGCGATTCTGTCACTCGATTTGGAAGATTTTTTTCCAAGCATTACAGCCAATAAGGTTTATTCCATATTTCATTCTCTTGGGTATAGTAAACCTATATCCATTATGCTTACATCCATATGTACATGTGGAGGGAAATTGCCTCAAGGGAGCCCCTGTTCTCCGAAATTAGCAAATTTGGTTTGTATCCGGTTAGATAACCGGGTGCAGGGTTATGTTGGAGCTAGGGGGGTAACTTATACTCGATATGCAGATGATTTAACGTTTTCTGCTGCACATCCAGGGAAGTTAATGCATATTTTTAATTTTATAAGGAGAATTATTACGGAAGAAGGTTTCAGTTTAAATGAGAGTAAAACAAGACTGGCTGGAACGAGATTAAGGAAAAAGGTTACCGGGCTAGTTGTTACAGAAGGCGCTGTTGGAGTTGGGCGAATAAAATATAGGGAGTTGCGATCGAAAGTTTTTAACTTAACAAAAACTCAGGATATTTTTTATGACCAAAAGGAAATTAATGAAATTTACGGGTGGCTTGGATATTTAAAAAGCATTGATAGCAAAAGATATGAAAAGTTGGTTTCTCAAATTGAAACCCTTAAAAAAAATCACAAGGAAACGAGTTTAGATTATTTGTTAGTTTGAAGGTTTGCTACTGATCCTTCAAATACTTCCTATCCCTATTCATAAAATCTATGATCTAGAAATGGAGTGGTAGTCCCAAACTGGTACTAAAGTGCGGTATTACTACTCCCGCACTTCTGGCCCCTTCCGATTCTCGCCGTGCAGTTAACCCATTAACCCACGCTAAATATCCTCGAGCGTCTTCACCACAACAGAGAAAATAGAAAACATGCTCTCGATGGAACATTTGTCCAGTGTGTCTTGAAGTGTGTGCCAGTGGGGATAATCAAAATCTATCAGAACGGTGGAGGGAATGCCCATTTGGTGGAAAGGATAATGGTCATCGTAAATCGTGTATTTCGTTTTCTCCTTCAATGCGCTAACACCCTGATCCCTGGCAACACGATAAATTTTATCCAGAAAATCCGCACCGCCCTCCAGGGAATGGGTCTCCTTGAATATCTGTAAATCCTTGTCGCCAACCATATCAATGACCAGCACCCAGTGAGGCCATTTAGCTTTTTCCTGCTTAGCCAGTTGCTGAGCGTAATAGGTCGAGCCTAAAAGGTTCAGGCCGGAATCCTTGGCACCAAAATCCTCGCCATCAAAAAATACCAGGTGAACAGGCCGGGCAACGGGGTGTTGACTGAGGTATTGGGCAAGCCCAAGCAATACCGCAGTGCCCGAACCACCATCGTTAGCCCCCAATATGGGCTTTGACCTGTTTGCAGGATCCGGGTCCTCATCGGCAAAGGGTCGAGTATCGAAATGAGCCCCAATCAGAATCGGGGCACCACCCTGCGTTCCTTGAAACCGAAGTTCCAGGTTGACCATGGCCTGTCTCTTTCCCTGACTGTTGGTGCTGACAAAAAATGGGTGTTCCACCACCTGGTCGGCGTATTTCCCCCCCACCTTCCTTATTAAGTCGAGGGTCTCACGGTAGCCTTCACTATCAGGGTTTCTCGGGCCAAAGGCACAGAGCGTCTCTAGATAGTTCCAGATGATTCTGGAGTACTTTTTGGAGTCCAATGTGTTCCCAAATCCTGGCTGGACCCAGAAAAGCACAAAAACCATGCCCCCAACCGCCGTAAAATAGCGAATCTGTCTCAATTTTTCCATAGAGTTATCATAAAAAAACCTCTAAAAGTGCCGCATTACTCCCGACCCTGCCTGTCTGCCCTGTTTTTCTCTTTCCTAACCGGGTGTGGCCTGACCGCCCTTAAAAGCCCAAATATCAGTCATTCTAAAAACTAATATTGTATTTCGGAGCAAAATATTTGGGAACCAGCCTGTTTTAAAGGGGATACGGGATTAAAAATTCTCTTTTTTTGTAAAACCCCGCTAAAGTATATCCATCCAATTCCGATAATTATAACAGAAGACCGGGTTTCACCTTGGAGGGTTAGAAAAAGGTCTTTACTCCATAAAGGTAAGAAGTTACTCTTGTTTCAGCGAAACACATTAATTTAAAGGTTAGTATCATGGAAATCCCAGGCAACGATTTTCGAGTTAAAGGCAAGACCGTTCAAGACCGGATCAAGGTCGAGGACAAAAAGTCTGCCTCCAAGAGTCCAAGCGGTACCTCCTCAGCCGGCGGAACCGAGCAAATTGCGATTTCTTCCAAGGCCAAAGATATTCAAAAAGCCACGGAAGCCGTCAATACAGCTCCGGATATTCGCATTGAAAAAGTGGAGTGTATCAAAAACGAGATCGCACAGGGTGATTATCGCGTTTCCAGCGAAGACTTGGCAGAAAAAGTTCTCGAAAATATTATTACCGAGTCGAAGTTTTTAGGCTAATTCTTCCCCAAGGCTCCGCCCCTTACAGAACCCTTCTGTAAGAATGCGCCCCTGTTGCCTGTTTCTACACAGGGTCGAGACACTCATAAATCCACTATAAGGTTGGGAAGTTAATCCAGGACAAGCTATTTGTTCTGTGCGGAAGCGATAGGAGTAGGCAGGGTTTTCAAAAACTCTTCCAGCTGGCCAATCAGGGTGTTGACCTCCATACCGTGCATCAAGGCCCCGTTTTCCAAGGTATCAAATTTTACGGCGAAGCAACTGCCGCAAGCCATTTGCCTTTCGTTGAAAAACCTCATGGCCTCGGGGTAAGTATTGAGAATTTCGTTGATCG
>Ga0257122_1002697_pt1 | contig 10910 bp, 8 predicted proteins | sample SI106_120metaG_FD_190146 | JGI IMG/M metagenome (GOLD analysis project Ga0257122, IMG submission 190146) | Marine microbial communities from Saanich Inlet, British Columbia, Canada - SI106_120 | ecosystem: Environmental > Aquatic > Marine > Inlet | place: Canada: British Columbia | collected... | reverse complement strand
TGCAGCAGCTTCTCGGTGACCTTGCGCAATGGAGACCGTGAAAGGATACGCCGAAGGTCGATTCGGAGCCCCCGGCGTCGTAATTCGTTGGCGGGAACGCCGGCGGCTAGAGCGGCCAATGTTGCGCCCAATCCATAGAGGTCGGACGCGGGGCTGACCTCCCCGTGAAATTGTTCCGGTGCCATATAGCCGGAGGTTCCGATCATGGTCGATCCACCGCTGCCGGCTCCACCGGTCGATGTTAGGCTTACTGAGCCGAAATCGACCAAGACCAGGCTCCCATCGGGCTTACAAATGATATTTGCCGGCTTGATGTCACGATGAATGATGGGGACGTTTTGGCCGTGCAGCATCTCAAGAATGCCGAGCAGTTGCTCGAGAACGTTGTAGAGCTGGGGCAGGGGCAGCGGAACTGAATCGTCGATGAGATCTTGCAGGCTATCGCCTGCTATCAGCTCCATCACCAAAAAGTACTCATTCGCCCCATTATCGGCAAAGCTATCTAGAAACTTCGGAACCCCCAGCAGTTTCAAGGTTTTCAGTACGTTACATTCCCTTTCGAAAAGGTCAAACGCCTTCCAACCCCGCTGGCCCCGTAGCGCCATCGCCTTGACCGCGACGTGTTTCTGGGTTCTTGGGTCCCACGCACGATAGGTACGGCCCTGGCCGCCTTGGCCCAGGAGTTCCAACAGTTCATATCGTCCGGCCACTTCGGTCATTTCACGAATGGTTCCCGAAGTTTCGTGATGCCTAACGAAGTCACGTGCGATGTTTCAAGAATGGGGAAGAATAAAGGGGGCATTTTTTTGGACCGGATCGTTGGCTCGCCTATTATCTGAGTCAGGTTTACAGGAATAAACATGAAGCCCCTAGAAGAAATAGGATAGGACGTGATGAAACACTATCGCATCAAGCAGATCATGAATCTACTGGGATCAACCGTACGCCGCGAGAGTATCGTACAGGCGGAAGAAAGTGGTGCAATCCCCACGGCTTCTAGACAAGCCAATGGCTCGATCAGGACGCGCGTCTGGTCTACGGATCAAATTCCGGCCATCGGCGAGCGGTATGGCTTTCTGCCGAAGCTGGACGGGCCAACCGTTCTGACCGTTTTCACGACGAAGGGCGGGGTGCTCAAGACCACGTGCGCTCTGAATGTCGCGCGACTGGCCGCGTTGCATAATATTCGAACCTTGGTCATCGGCCTCGATCTGCAATGCGATATCACCTCAGCGCTCGGTTTTTATAACTGGGACGATGTGAGTGAACTACAGACCGCGCTCGACGCGGTGGAGGCCACCGATGGCCTTTATTCCGTTTCAAGGGGCAACATTGATTTGGACCAAGTAATTCAACCGACGGATATTCCGACGCTGAGCTTGATTCCTGAGACGGCTGAGTTGGCCACGCTCGACCGTTGGATTTCCACTCAGCCTCGGCGTGAGTATTGGTTGAAGGAACAAATCGTCGACCCACTTCGCGACCGTTTCGATCTGATCATTTTTGATTGCAGCCCTAATTGGTCGCAGTTGATTACGAACGCCATTGTCGCTTGTGACATTATGCTCAGCCCCATCGAATGTCATATCAACCAATTTCGTAACCTCAACGTTTTTCGCGATTTGGCCGACGAATTCAAAATGCTGCTAAAATTGGATTACGAACATATTTTTGTGCCCACGCGTTTTGCTTCGGTACGCAAACTCAGCAACGAAATACGCGGTTGGTATCTTGCCAATGTAGACGGCGTCACTCATTCGGTTATTCGCGAAAGTGTTCAGGGAGAGGAAGCGATGGCATCGCATATCAGTGTTCCTGAATATGCGGCCACAACGCTTCCCGCGAGTGAGATGCGCGAACTGATGAAGGAACTCTGGTACCGAATTGAACATCGCAACGACTCCAAAAGAGCGGTAGCGTGACACCATGGCACTTTCTCTCAAAGATCTGAACAGCAAGAAAAAGACAAAAGAAAAGCGTCCGCGCAAAGCGAAGAGCAAACAAGCGAGCGCTCTCAAACCCTGGGATACGGGCATCGTAACGCACGAGCCGGGTTTAGAGGATGAGGCCTCGGCCGCACCGCCGGCGGCGAAGAGGCCACGGCGAAAGACCAAAACGAAAAGCGGCGTTCATCCCATGCTCGAATCGTTTGTCGAAGCCCCCGTGGAAGCGGCGCCAACGGTTGCCGCAGAACCGGCGCCGGAAGTCGAAGTCGATGTCGATGCGGCTATTGCTGCGGCCATTGAGGCACGCGCTGATACGGCAGCTGACACTGTGGTTGAAACCGCGGCTGAAAATCCCATCGAAACCATTTCTGCGTCTCCGGTACAGGCTCGGGTCAAGGCCACTACGCCAAAGAAGGAGAAGGAGATTCCGCGGGCGATTCCGATCGCCGATACGAGTTTCCAGGCCCAAGCGAATGCACTTCGAACCAGTGGTGACGTCAGTGAGAAGGAACCGGTTTGGCCAGCGGCGCAGCCTACGACGAAGCCCGAGGGTCAGCCTGTGGCCGAGGTCGAAGCGCAGCCGGTTGCGGAACGAGCATCCGAGCCTTTGGCTAAGCCCGTAGCGAAGCAGATCGTCCTTTCGAAATTACATCCCGCACCCGAGATGCAGCGAAGCATCGCAGCTGCGAAAAAGAAGAAGAAGGTAACCGTCGAAGTAACCCCCGTACGGCTAGAAACACCGTCGGAAATTGCCTCTCAGCGACGGGCAAGCCAGAAGACAAAATCCGTATCGGGCGAGCTCAAGCCCGCACTGCTCGAGATGGCCCCGACCGCGAACCCACCGATGGGGGCATCACCCAGCATCACGCCCGTGACTAGGCCACAGGAAAACTCAGACTCTAGGTCGGCAGCGCGGCGCATCTCGGCAGAACTCACGCCCACGCCCCTTGAGATGATGTCACAGTCGTTGGCTAGGCGTCCGGTGCAGGCGTTGACGGCCCCGAAATCCACGGAGCCAACCGCTGAGCCGACACTGAAGAAAACTGCGGAGCCAACTGCTGAGCAAACGGCGAAACCAACGCCTGAGCCCAGCGAGGTTGTTTCGACGAAACCTGTTTTAGCACCCGAGCGTCCGTCGCCCAAGCCGGCTAGAAAGCCCAAGCCGGCGAAGCCCAATAGGGCGGTGAGTCTCAAACTTCGAAGCCAATTTCGCGAACTGCTTTATGAGATCAAACGAAAAGCGGAGACGATGAAAATCGACCACCCGCTGCTGCCGCCTTTGGTCGCCAAAGTAGAACGCGAACATTTTCGGGTTGCGGTGGTGGGCAAGAGCAATCGGGGCAAATCGACGTTCATCAACGCCCTGCTGGGGATCCCCGGTCTTCTACCGACCGATTCGCTTCCCGGTGCACCCTCGATCGTCGAAGTCAAGAGCTCGAACGACTATTCTTTCGAGCGTACAAAAAGCGCGCTATCTTCGCATTTCGTAGCGAGCGATGCGGATTCCTTTCGCGCGAGTGTACTTACACCTTCTGCTACAGACGATGAAGTCTGTGGTCGTTGGCGGGTCGGCGTACCGTCGGATTCGAGTCTCGATATGGCTATCGACTTGGTCGACACGCCTCCAATCGGTCAGGCTGCGTCGCTGGATCGGCGGGTCGTGGAAGAAGCAGCGGTTGCCGATGCTATCTTCTTTATCTTGGATATCACGCAAGCACCGTCTGCTATGGAATTGCAGCTGATGGGAGATCTCGCCGATCAGACCAAGGGCCTCTTCGTTGTATTCAATCGAGCGGATACTACCCATCCCACGGAATGGCCAAGCATTGAGCGGGACGTTCGCAGTCGGCTAAAGACGAAAGGGCTTAGCCTTCCGGACCGTGGTTTTCACTTTCTCTCGGCGCTTCGTGCGGAAACGGCCACATCGGGGCCGCGTAGTCGAGGACTTTGGCATAATCGCATCACCGAGATTCGCGAAGAGCTTCGCGGCTACCTTCGCCGACTAGACGAGGCTGCCAAGCTTGAGCCTTTGGCGCGAGGTTCGGAACGCCTTGTGGCTTCTTTCAATAAATCGGTGAAGGCAAAGTTGGTGAAGTTGTCGGATAAGATAGCTGAGGGAGCTGACTCTGATTCCACGACGGTAGAACAAAAGACCTATCGTCTGTCGTCAGAGGAGAGTCAAGAAGCGCATAACGCTGTCGAACAGGCCCGCGCACTCTTGGAACATTCCGATCCTCTTATTCACGCACTCATGTCGCGGTTCTGGCAAGCCTGGCCGAGTCTCGGAAAATCTCTGAACGCGCGTAAAGGGACGTGGACGTCTGACCATAGTCCTGTGCTCGCGCCCAAGAAACATGTTGAAGAAGTCGCTCAAAAGGCTAAGAAAGATACCGTCGCGTTGGTTCAGCGATGGATGGTCGATCATGGCGGGCCAATCATCGAAGAGGAGCTTCAAGGACGAATCGATGTGGCGGATAATGCGCTCGCACCGTTGACCGCGTACCTGCGCCACAAGGGCTTTTCTGAAAGTGGTATGGACCGCGAGCATTGGCAGCGGGTTTTGGCCCAGGCCTTTCAAGGTCCCATGAGCCAAAGCGAAGCCGATTTAATGCAAACCTGTGGCTCACTCGCAGCGACCGTCGCCAGCGGCACCCTATCGGTGGTTCTCGGTTACGTAGTGGCGGATGTGGTGCTCTTCTATATGCTCGGCTTGGTCGGGGGCTTTCTCAGCCCGCCCCTATTGCTTGCAGCGCTGGGCGCGGGAACGGCGATCCATTTCTTCGTGGGTCGTCAGGCCGTTGTCGGTCGTATTCAGAATAAAGTCCACCGCACCATCGTAGAAAAGGTCGCCATCGACAATAATCGTCTCAAGCTCGATCACGCCGTGAATATCAAAGTGGGTGAACTGCTTCAACAGTTGGCGGAAACATTTGCCGTCGAAGCCCATGAACTCGTCGAACGCGCCGAACAGGGAACGCTAAAACTCCCTGAAAAACGTGTCTCCAAGAATGTCCAACAGCCACAGCGGCTGCAAAAAGAAGGTAGTGAGCTACTCGCCGCTCTGAGTGCCTTGAATAGATTCTCCCATCAGATCATTGGATCTAGCGTCGCCGCGTAGGGCGATGCGTGTCCTCAGCCGCCTCGACTCTGTCGAATAGCGGTTTGCCAGAGGGTCTTGCGCCGGTCCCCGCCCCTAAACATTGATCTTGATCAAAGATGAACACAGCCGTAGTCGTTGCAATTATCTCAGTCCGCGGCCTAAGCTCGCCTAGGATTGAGAAATCACTGGCAGAGCCCGGCACGGGGGAGCTGCTACTAGGGTAGAGGGCTCCCTCATCGGGAGGGCGCCGGAGGATTGTTGATGGCACCAAGAATGGCAGGCGAAATAGCCCTGCACCAGCTGACCCTTGGGGAACGAAGCGAAACCCGAAAGCAGACCGAAGGTCCGATTAGAATCGCCTTGGTCGGCGTACCCAATAGTGGAAAGAGCGTCCTTTTTCATCGTTTGAGTGGTCGCTTCTCCACGAGCGCTAATTATCCGCACACGACGGTGGCGTTGGAAGAAGCGGAGTTGGATCTTGCGGGTCGGAAGGCGCTGCTGATCGATAGCCCCGGGCTAACGGGGTTGGAGTTGGCTTCGGAGGATGAAGCCCTAACAAGAAAGCTCCTTCAGGACGGTAAAGTAGATGCGATCGTGCAAGCCGTCGATGCGGGCAACCTCAAACGGTCGTTGGTGCTTACGGCGCAGCTGGCCGACCTCGAAATTCCGTTGGTGCTTTGCCTAAATATGGTCGATGAAGCTCTCGATCGCGGTACGGTCGTCGATCCTAAAGCGCTTTCCGAAGCGATTGGCGTGCCGGTGATTTCTGCCTGTGCGGTCGATGGCCGGGGCGTAAAAAAACTAGCAGCGTCTTTGCCCCAAGCAAAGGTACCGAAGCAAATCACCTATCCCCGTTATATTCAGGACCGCTTGGCGGATTTAACACCGGTAGCTTCTAGGGCGCATCGTATGGATCGGGTGCTCGCCGAGAAAGACTCCAGTCGCAAACCCGGTCAAAGTGCTTGGCATATGGCCATCGAAGCCCATCGTGATTGGGCCGACAGCATCGCGGCGAAGGCCAGCCATGCCACGGGACTCGAACCTCAGAACTCGATTTGGCGAGCCGTCGAACGGGCCGCCCTGCACCCAGTGGGCGCTTGGTTATTCTTATTGGCGGCTATCGGCACCGTATTCTTTGCCGTCTCTGAACTGGGCGCCAACATTATCGCCGGAGGTCTCGATGGCTATATCATCTCGCCGTTCTTGGAATGGGTGGGATCGCTTTTAGGCAAGGGTCTGTTGGCTGAAGTTCTAATTGGCGATTTCGGAATTCTCTCTCTCGGCGTTTTCAACGCGCTGGGTACCGTTTTACCCATCTTGGGTGTGTTCTATTTGATCTACGGTTTCATGGAAGACATCGGCTATTTCCCGCTGCTTTCGGTGCAATTCGATCGCATGCTTCGCGTGGTAGGCCTCAACGGCACGGCGGTACTACCCGTCACCCTGGGTTTTGGCTGCAATGCGATGGCCGTCATGTCGGCACGTTGTTTGAAGAACGAACGCGAACGATTCATCGCGGCCTTTCTGATCTCGCTCGGCGTACCCTGCGCGGTTCAACTTGGTGTCATGGTCGCTATCTTGGCTACCGTACCCCTCGCTGCGATGGCGGCGTTGCTACTAACCATCGGCGTTGTCCAAGTGGGTGTGGGCGTGGCCTTGGCGAAATTCTTGCCGCAACAGCAGCAGGGCGACTTCTTAGTGGAGCTTCCGCCGTTGCGGCAGCCGCGATGGCGCAATATTTTTCAAAAGACCTATCGTCGACTACGCGAGTTTATTGTTGAAGCCGTGCCGCTTTTTGTCGCGAGTGCGGGCCTGCTTCTGATTTTGAAATTCACGGGCGTTTTGGAATGGATTCGTGATCTGTTGGCACCGATGGTCGTTAATGGGCTGGGCTTGCCCCGTGAGTTTGCCGATATGCTTTTGATCACGCTTGCCCGCCGAGAGATCGGCGCCGTAATGTTGAAGGATGCGGTGGATGCGGGCTCGTATGATCTCAGGCAGGTTTTTGTTTCACTCTTGGTAATGACGCTTTTCGTTCCCTGCCTGACAACGAGTTTGGCTGTCGGTCGCATGATCGGTTGGCGTAAGAGCTTGGTGATTTTCTTTGCGGTTTGCGGCATCGCCATGTTGATGGGGACCGCGGCCAACACGATGTGGCCCTAGTTCCCGCAACAGGGCTCTAATCAAAAGACTGAGGTTGTGATGGCACATCTGGAAATCGATGAATATTTGGAGATGCTCTACCATCTACGTGAACGTCACCAGGTTGATCTCAAGACGCTGAAGGAACACCAGCCGGATTTCGAGGAGCGTGTCTTGAACGACCTGCAGACGCAGGGCCTGTTGAAGATCGACGGCGAGAAGATGCAGCTAACCGAGGTTGGCTTTCAGCGGGCCGAACGTATCGTTAGGCGTCACCGCTTGGCCGAACGCCTCCTTACCGATGTTTTGCATATGAGCGCGGCAGATGTCGAGAAGGCTGCTTGCGAATATGAACATATGGTGGCGGACGAGATTACCGAGAGCATTTGTATTTTGCTCGGTCATCCCCGTAGCTGTCCCCACGGCTCGCCCATACCGGAAGGCTCTTGTTGTCGTTCGGCGGCGAAGGAAACCGAAAGCGCGGTGATGCCATTGACCGAAGCACCCGTGGGAAAATGGGTTCGCGTGGCCTATGTCGTTTCCACCAGCGATGAACGGCAACACCGGTTGAGCCATTTTGGCATAGCCCCCGGTTCGACGATCAAAGTGCATCAGTTCCGTCCGGCCGTGGTGGTGATGCATGAGGAAAGGCGTATCGCGATGGAAGAGGCGATAGCCCGCGATATTTTCGTTTGGAAGAAAGAAGTCGACACATCCAGCATCAACGCTGGGGACGCGGGTTCTCTGTCGGCGCATTCGAACTAGTCGATGCGTTGCTGGTCGATCATCATTGCCGCCCACGCACCGGCAGCCTCCAAGTCGCTAGTTTACAAGCCGCTCGGAAGCCGCTGTCTGTTGGCGTGGCCGTTGCGGGCATTTGATCGTGCGGGGTCTGTGGAGGCGATAATTCTTGTTGTCTCCCCGGAAGATCGCGACCAGGCGCAGACGGCGCTGGGCCAAGCGTGTTGTCAAAAGCAGATCGTGATGTCAGAGGCCGGCAATGAACGATGCGTCTCTATTGAAACGGCATTGGCCTTGGTACCTGAGGACGTCGACGTCGTTGTCGTGCATGACGGCGCGCGGCCGCTTGTGAGTCCTCAGCTGATCGACAGCGTGGTCGAGCGAGCCGGAGAATGTGGCGCGGCGTTGGTAGCGGTGCCGGCGCGGGGCACGGTGCTCGAAGGCGATAAATTGGTTAAACGCACATTGCGGTCGGGCGATATTTGGCTGGCTCAGACGCCTCAAGCTTTTTCCAGGAAGCTACTTTCCGAAGCCTACGCGGGATTTACCGGGCTCGCCACCGACGAAGCGACGGTCGTTGAGCATCATGGAAGTCTGATGGCAATCGTGCCAGGCGATGTAGACAATCTTCGGGTCTTGACGGATAGCGATCTTCTCTGGGCGGAAAGCATTCTGAAGCTTCAGCTCAGCGGTATGCCGCAGTCCGGTGCGTCGACAGCCGTCGCTACGACAGCACCGGGACGAGGGGGGGCCACGGCCTCCACCCCCCGAAGCGGCATCGGCTTTGACAGCGCCGCGTTGGTGGTCGAACGCCGTTTGGTTTTGGCCGGCATGGTGCTGCCCCACCCTAAGGGATTGCAAGGTTCGGGTGATGCTGATGTGCTCTGTCGCGGCGTGGCAGATGCGTTGTTGGGTGCCGCTGGCTTGGGCGATTTGAAGAGGCGTTCTTCTACCGCCGCCGCGGAAACAAACTACAGCGCTGAACTATTACGTCAGGTGGTCGCTGATGTGCGCGAAGCTGGATTCGAAGTGGCCAATATCGACGCGATTCTACTCGGTAAGCCTTCTGCGCTATCTCAGCATCTGCCGGGAATGGTCGACAACCTCGCGCGGGCCTTGAAGGTCAGCAACGACAACGTAACGCTAAAGATCACCAGCGGTTCCGCTTTCGGTCAGTCTGCCGAAGCCGAGAGCATCACGGCCGTCGCCACAGCCTTGCTCTTGCCAGTGGACTCAAACACCTAACGGCGCCCTATCCGGTGGGATTAACTGTTGATGATCGCTTGTGTATTTATTCGTTCTACCGTATCTGTGGGCACAGAAGCATGCGTATTCAGATCCAAACCGATATTCGCTCCCACGGGCAAAGCGCCGTTTCGGCGCTGCCTGCGGCCAACCGTCGAATTGAGTTTCTAACGTGGTAGACGGCCGCGAAGAGTATCAGCCGGCAAAGCTCGTCAAAGAGACTAGCTGCGGTGGGTCGTGCACGCATTGCCACCAAACCATCATTTCACGTTCGTTCTTCGTTAATCTCATAGCGCTCTTCGTCAAGGGCGCGGTGGGTATTGTCACGGGCAGCCAGGCGTTGATCGCCGACGCGGTTCATTCCGTTGCAGATACTGTCGCCTTCGGGTTGATGTTCGCCAGTTCTCGGCGGCAGATCGGTCGTTCAGCGGTAGCGTCCGCTTGGGTGATTCTTCTAACCGGAACGGTGGTATTTCTGTCGGCCGTATGGATTTGCGCCGACAATATCTCGCTTCTTGTGGGTGGCGTTGGCGCCCGCCCGGGTCTATTGGCGCTACTCGTTGCAGCGCTATCGGTGGGGGCTAACGGCTACCTCTATTGGCTTTCCCGCTGTGTCGATCGGCATCTAGCAGGCGCCAACGTACGCGTTTGCATGGTGCAGAATAGGGTCAATTTCATCGCCGCGGGAATCGCGTTTGCGGGGGTTAGCCTTTCCGCCCTGGGTTTTCCTCTCTTCGATCCTTTTGGTGCGTTGCTCATTGGCGGCATTCTCTTCGCCGCGGCCTTTGAGATCTTCCGGTTGGCGCTGCAGCAAGGGGCGATGCTGACGTCACAGATGAAAGGCGCCGGAATCGCCGTCGTACTTGTGATCTCCTGCGTCATCATCGGTTACTACACGCATATGACGATTCGCCGGCACGAGGTCGTATTGATTCCGAGTGCAGGATTGGCAACGATTAGCCCCATGCACCAACAGCTCGCTCGCGCGCCTTATTTTCTGGTATTCAATACGCGGGAAAATACCGTGCGTCCGGTCGTTAACGGCAATCGTTTCACGCCCGGCAATGTCGACCAAAGTTTGGTCGATATCGTGCGACATCAAAACGTCGACGTCGTTTTGGCCCAAAACATCAACCCACAGCTCTACCAACGGCTACGGGACGCCGGCGTGAGAATGTACTATGCCCCCCGGGGAACGCTTGCAGGCCAAACCGTGCATAGCTTCACCGACGGAAAACTACCGGCCGCCACCGAGCCCAATATCGGTATGGCACCCAACCGAAAGCGGTCTCGCTGGTGGCGGCGCTGGTAGCCGTCTAACCCTCTGTATTTATAATAAACCGGGTGATCGCTGGAGGACTTCGTCGAGATCTAAGACCCGCGATATTGCCAAGCGCTCGTGAGTGAGTTAGACTGGTCTAACAGTAGTTGTTGTCTCTGACTGGCTGGACATACAGCAGGATTGGCGGTTGAAATGTTTGAATTTGTCATCATGACCTTGATTCTCGGCTCGTCACTTTTCATCATCACGCGTTCATCGCCGTTGCGCTGGGCGCGTCCTAAGGGCAAGGGCGCCGGCTGCGATTGCAGTCATGCGGTCGACTGCCCGGTCGCTCAGCAGACAGCATGCGCTGCTACCCAAACACCGATGCAGTCGCGTGCCGGCAGCAGAACCGTCACGCCCTGGTCACGCGAATCCGGAATTAGTTAGTAAGCAGGCGCTTCGTAGGATAGGG
>Ga0257122_1002693_pt1 | contig 10925 bp, 9 predicted proteins | sample SI106_120metaG_FD_190146 | JGI IMG/M metagenome (GOLD analysis project Ga0257122, IMG submission 190146) | Marine microbial communities from Saanich Inlet, British Columbia, Canada - SI106_120 | ecosystem: Environmental > Aquatic > Marine > Inlet | place: Canada: British Columbia | collected... | reverse complement strand
CAGCCGTTGTTCGCGTTCTGACGGATTTTGCAACGGGTTCTGGCGTAATCGTTCAGTCTGATGACGGGACGGGTCTGATCCTCACTAACTACCACGTAATCGAAGACGGGAGTCAAATCGATGTAGTGGTCTCGGATACAACGACTTTCCGGGCGACCCTCCTGGGCGTCGATCCAACACGTGATCTGGCCGTCCTGAAGATCTGTTGCTCCGATTTTTCATCACTTCCGTTCGCCCCAACAGGGAGTGTGAGGACGGGCGAAAGCGTCATCGCCCTGGGATACCCGCTTGGAGTCGAATCGCTCCGTATTTCAGAGGGAATCGTTTCTGGAACCCAGTTTGACAGTGAGTTGGATCGAACTGAATTACAGACAGATGCGGCAATCAATCCCGGAAACAGTGGGGGACCGTTAGTCCTCAAGAACGGTGAAATCGCCGGACTGAATACGTACGTCGTTCGGTCCTCTATCGGCGGCACATCTGTCGAAGGGTTCGGATTTGCCATAGCTTCAGATACGTTGGCATCTGAATTCCCCTCTTTGCGCTCCGGGACGACCGCCGCTTTGCCCACATCCACACCTCACCCGCAAATATCCGGCGGTGTGTATACGCATCCGACTCGCGGCTTCACGCTGAATATTCCATCCGGATGGGAGGTTGATCTCGAAACATTTGGCGCAGTTCGTACCTGGGACTCACGGACGTTTGCGTGGGTAATTGTTACGTCAGACCGGGTGACCCGCGACGACGGCAGCGACTACGAGACAACACCAGAGTACGTGGTGGACTGGACCCTGGGACCAAATTCAGATTGGACCGCATTTGATATCAAGTCCGAAAACGCCGTAATTTTCAGGACATCATCGAACGGTGCCACCCCGGTACTGGGTCATGAGTTCATTTTTGAGTTCACCCAGGATGGAGAGGTTTTCGACGGGGCCATTCATTGGTTTGTGGTCGATGGCCTATTTTTCGAAGCATTCCGTGCCATACCTTTATCGGTGAAAGACCTCGAACAGTATGCGAATTTGGATTTACTGCTAAGACTCACTCATGTTTCGTTCCATCCTCCGGCGGGCAGTTAGGACTAGCCCACGCGGTATTTTTTCAGGAACTCGTCGTTCAGCTCTATGCCGAGACCCGGCCGGTCCGGAGCGTACACGTAGCCGTCTTCGATTTTGAGCGTTTCCTTGAAGACGTTGCCGTGCATGGCGTCGAAGGTATCTGCGTAGTACTCGAGGATTAGCCCGTTTGGGATCGCACAGATAAGGTGGATGTGCACCTCCTGTTTTCCGTGCGGAGCGATGTCCAGGTCATTCGCTCCCGCCAGGGCTGCGATCTTCATGAACTCGGTCACTCCGCCAAGGACGAGGGCGTCTGGCTGAAGGATGTCCGCTGCCCGGGCATTGATCATGTCCCTGAAACCGTAGCGTGTGTATTCGTTCTCGCCCGCGGCAATCGGAATACTAGTAGCCCGGGTGATCTCAGCCTGTCCGATGTAATCGTCGGGCTCGACCGGCTCTTCAAACCAGAACAGGTCGTACTTTTCAGCCTTCCGAGCGAACTCGATCGCCTGGTAGTGGCGGTAGGCGTTATTGGCATCGACCATGAGGCGAACATCCGGCCCGACCGCCTCACGCGCTACGCGAACACGTTCAATATCCTCATTGATCGAGAGCGCGCCCACCTTCATCTTGACCGCACGCACGCCGAGATCGACGTTATGTTCCATCTCGGCGGCCAGCTCTTTTAGGCCTTTACCTTCTTCGTAGTAGCCACCTGCGACGTAGGTATCGATCTTGTCAGTGAAGCCGCCAAGCAGCTTGTAGAGCGGAAGTCCGGCGACCTTGCCCTTGATGTCCCAGAGCGCCATGTCGATGCCGCCCAGGACTCGCGTGGTGATGCCGCGACGTCCCACAAGCTTGGGACGCCACATCTCGTGCCAGTGCCGTTCCGTCATGAGCGGATCTGTGCCGATGAGGATTTCTTTGAAGTGCTCGACCATCGATACGGTCATTTCAGGAGACACCTGATCGCCGCCGGCCAAACCGATGCCTGTGATGCCTTCGTCGGTCTCGATGATCACCGGACGGATGCCGGAGTGTGTATAGGTGTAGAGGCCGTTCGTGATCGGCTTCTCACGCGGCCAGCTGTAGACCTCCATGCGGACGTCGGTGATCTTCATGCGAAAGGCTCCCTGTGCTAAGGATTGCGGGCCGTGAATCGAGGCCGCAGGAGTTTAGCACCGGGGTTACCGGCTTCGGATGGTGACTTGATGCACCTATCGGTTCCACCGGCGTCGCAAGACGTTAAGGTCCGCGCTCTACTCGGCGGACTCTCCGGCGCTTGAACGCCTGAGGTGCTGGAAGATCTCTTTGTACGAGCCGCCTACCGAAGTCTCGTGGTACGAAACCCCACGCTCGGCACAAAACTTCTCGACGATCGGTTTCGCATCCCCTAGACGGTTCCGGGGCATCGTCGGGAACAGGTGATGCTCGATCTGGTAGTTAAGGCCGCCATACCAGTAGTCAGCGAACCAATTCCCTCGCACGTTACGGGCCGTCAAAACTTGCGTGCGAAGAAAATCGAGTTCTTCCCCATCGTCCATCATCTTCATGCCCTTGTGGTTGGGGGCGAAGACGGAACCCATGTACAGGCTGAAGGCCAACTGGCTGACGGCGAGGAAGATTAGCGCCTCTACCCATCCGCCCAATTGCATGAGAAGTAGCCCGATAAGAGTCCAGTGCAACGCCATGCCAATCGCCTGGCGAATGCGCATTGGAATATCCGGAGTGAAGAGCTGGGCGATGCTCGCTGATCTCATGGTGATGAAGATAAACATCACCAGAAACGGGTAGATATAAGCCTGGATGGCGATGATCGGCATTACCCACATACGCCGCCGAGACTTCTGTTCGGGGAACATTGCGAGCATCGGGTAGTCAGCGTCGGGGTCGTCCGAGATGTGGTTCGGATTGGCGTGGTGGATGTTGTGCTTTCGGGTCCACCACGAGTAGCTGTTGCCCATCATCAAGTTGCCGAGTATCCACCCCGCCAGCGCAACGGGCCGACCCTTCCGGAACACCTGTCGGTGTGCCACGTCGTGCCCGAGCATCCCGGTCTGCGTAAGCATGAAGCCGAATAGGACGGCGCTGAGCACGAGAACAGCCGGGTGAGGGGACCAGATGGCAAGGGCCACGATACCGGCGATGGCGAGCGCGTTGAACGTAGCCATGAAGATGTAAAAGCGAGGCTGCGCCGCACGCAATCCGGCTTCAGCTAGCAACCGTTTCAGGTCTGCGTAATCAGAGGTTGCTGCTCGGACAGGCGTGCTGTCTTGCCTTGCGGTAGCGATATGTCACTCCTCTTCGGCCAGGTAAAGGACGAACCTTTTGAAATCGACCGTTCCCGCCAACGCCCGGCGTGCAGAGAAGCGTTTCCGGTAAGTCGCATCACAATAGTGTATGGCGATATCGAGTCTTGCTGGGTGCAATTCCGCACCCCGGAACCCCTCAAGCGTATCGATTCCCAGAGTCACGAGGGTCAGGTTTTACAGCGAGAGTCCACCTCGCTAGATGAAGGCGTTCTCATATCAAATCAGCGCGTGGACACCGCAGATACGGATAGGTCCTGTCCATAATCGATTTCAACGGGCGACGTCATCAGGTAATCTGAATGGGCCAATTCAAGCAACTGGGCAGATCGAGCGATCAGACGCGATCAAGATCGCTCCGCCAGCTTGATATGCGGGCCCGTAGCTCAGTGGTTAGAGCAGTCGGCTCATAACCGATCGGTCGCAGGTTCGATCCCTGCCGGGCCCACCATTTCATCCCGTCCCGTTCCTAATCCAGTTCCTTGCGGCGATTCAGCCACTAGAGATGATTCCCGGGACGATCTCAACACGAGTGTCTCCCTTGGGGAGTTACGGCAACAGATCCTCGACGCCGATCGGTGTAAGTGTTAGCGGGTCTTCCTTCGTCATGCGGTAGAGACCGGACACGTGGGCGACTCCCGGTGTGAAGCCAAACATCAGGGGTGACGCGTCCGAGTACACGTAAGTGAACCCCGGTACTTCTAGATCTTCCGCGCGGAACTCAACGATGATCCCTTCACCGCCGTACTTCGCCCGATCAAGTACCTTCTCGACGACGTTGCCTCTTCGATACTCCCAGTAGGACGGAACCGGGTCGGGAACGGTCCCGTTCAGCAGATGTTCCAGCTCGTCCACTCCGAAGGAAAACGTGTGCATGTTTGTGCGCTCCATCGGGGTGGGACGCTTGTCGAACACCATGGTCGACCGGTCAAGACCAAGTAGGAACGTTCGAGAGCTGGCAGCCATCAGATAACGCGTGTAATTCACAGTAACTCTTGCCTGGTCTCCGTCTGATTTTCAGGTTATCCGTGCGTCATGTCGCAAATACCGGCAGCCTGAGTCATCTTCCGGGAGGATTCGATTCGACCGGGATGGTACCGCGAGATGTTGACCAACCCCAGGTTGTTGGAACCAGTTCCAAACGCCGCACGTTCCGTTTGAAATCGCCGGTTCGCATGCTCTCCCAAAATAAGCCATAATCGCCGCCGGGCCGGGAGCACGGCACGGCGATACCCGGCGAGAAGGCAAGGAGTACAGCGTGGATTTCGGATACTCGATGGAGTCACACGTCCGCGGCGAGTCCGCGGCAGAGATACACGACGCATACCGGGAATTCTTCACGCAGGTACAGATCTGCGAAGACGGCGGTATGGACTTCCTCTGGATATCTGAACACCACTTCAACCCGGACCGCTCATTTGGCTCTGCGTCCATGGTGGTTGCGGGGGCAATAGCGGCAAAGACCGAGCGGATCAAGATCGGGTCGTCGATCATCGTTCTGCCGACCCATAACCCGCTTCACGTTGCTGAAGAAGTGGCCAACATGGACCACATCTCGAACGGCCGATTTGAGTTCGGCGTTGGGCGCAGCGGTGGTGTCGGCGGGTATAAGGGCTTCAACATGGACTACGGCGAGAGCCAGCCGCGTTTCGCTGAGTGCCTTGAGATCGTCAAACTGGCCCTGGAGAACGAACGGTTCTCGTACAAGGGCGAGTATTACGAGTTCAACGACGTGCCGATGTTCCCACGCCCGTACACGACTCCGTATCCCAAAATCAGGTGGGCCGTTAACTCAAATTCGACTTTCGAGATGGCCGGAGAGATGGGGCTTCCGATCTTCTGCGGTGTTCTTCAACTGACGGTCGAGCAGCTTTCCGAGTTACTTGCAAACTACGATGCGGCACGGGCCAAAGCCGGATTCACCGGCCCACGTGACGCAGAGCTGCGAATCCCGATTTACGTTTCCGACACGATGGACGATGCCCTCAAGACGCCCATGGAAGGGTTCACCCGGCGTTACTCATCGGCCAGCGAAATCCTCCAGAGGATGGTGGCCTCAGGGCAGGCCAACTACATGGCCGAGCGCACCGAGCGAATCGACTCGCTTGGGAACCTTGACTGGGAAGGGGTGTACTCGTCAGAAAAGGCGATAGTCGGGACGCCTGATGTGGTCATAGACAAGATCAAAGAGATCGGCGATGCGTTGCAACTCAGCGGAATGGTGCTGGAGTTCAACGCCGGTGAACGGATGTCTGAGGCGAAGATCAACCGCTCGCTGGAGTTGTTCTGCGAGAAGGTGCTACCGGCGTTTAACTAGAGCGGACGGCGGTTCCTGTACGGGAGCGCGCATCCGCTGGAAACGCGCAGTAGGCCAGATATACGCGCCCCTACGAGCTTTCGATCGGGAATCCTACTATCGAGCCCCACTCGGTCCAGGAGCCGTCGTAGATCCGCATGTGGTCCCAGCCAAGAACCTGTGTCACCGCAACCCACGTGAGCGTCGCACGGTGGCTCAATCGGCAGTAGCCAACCACCTCCGTGACCTGATCCGGCCCGGCGCCGACGGCCTCGAACTTTGCTCGTAGTTCGTCCGCGGATATGAACGTGTCGTCTTCGTTCAACAAATCCTGGTAGAACAGGTGGACCGCTCCGGGGATGCGACCTTTGCGCTCCGCCCCGTGATCAAACCCTGGCGGAGGCATAACGCGCTCCCCTGAGTACTCCTCAGGCGAGCGGACATCGAGCATCAACCGGTCGTCGTTCTCCAGATTGGCCAGTACGTCATCGCGGCTCACAGATGTGGATGCGTCACCGACCGGAACGGGGTAAGAGACGCTGTCGAAGACCGGGACTGATTCGCTCAGTTCACGTCCTTCGGCTAGCCACTTGGTGCGACTACCGTCAAGCAGTTTCAAGTTACGGTGTCCGGCCATCGTCAACGCCCAGTAGGCGTAAGTGCCGTACTGGACGCGGTCTGAGTAAAGGACGAGTGTCGTGTCTGGGCCGATTCCGATAGCGCCGAGCCGGTGTGCCATCTCCGTTGGTATTACGAAGACCCGATCGCTCTCATGCCAGCACAGGTCTTTCCAGAAGAATCGGATTGCGCCCGGTACGTGCCCCGACCTGTACGCGTCATCATCGTCCGTGGCACCGATCTCCAACACGCGGACCGAAGGATCTTCAAGGTGGTCGGTCAACCATTCGGTCGTTACTAGTACGTCTGGCATGGTGTGTGACGTTCCTCGGGTGGGTTAATCGTTATGTAGTCCGGGGATTTTACAGGCCATGCCAGGTTGAGACGCCTTACCCGTTGACAGCACCGTCTTCGAACTCAGCGATCAGTTCCAGCACGGCCGTCCCGAAACGATCCCGTTTGGCGGCTCCAACTCCGAACACGGTGAACAGTTCTTCCATGTTGGTCGGTTTAACCTGCGCCATAGAGGCCAGGGTTCGGTCGGAGAACACCACGAATGCCGGTACGCCCTCTTCCTGCGCACGCGACTTCCGCCACTCTCGTAAAGCATCGAAGAGCGGCATATCGGCGTGATCCGGGCGGCGGGATTGTGAAGACGACGTTTTTGGCGCGGTAGATCCCGCTACGACACGCGGCCCGGCGTCCGGGTGTTCGGCCTCCCAGGCCTGCACCTCCCCGAGTAGTTCCGCACCCCATCGACGTGCGCGCACCGGTCCTATCCCCCAGACCTCCAGCAACTCGGTCTCATCCCGCGGCCGTGCGCTAGCGATCTCCCGCGCAGTTCTATCCTCAAACACATCTATGGCGTCCATACGGTCACGTTTAGAGATCTCAGCTCGTAACCGGATGAGCCGTTCAACGAGCCCTGATCCGTCCGCACCGACAGCGTTCTGACAGTTGTCGCAGCTGCCGCAGGACTCGACCGGTTTTTCACCGAAATACTGGAGGATGTAGGAGCGTCGGCATCCCAGCGTCTGTGCATAGCCGAGCATGCGTTCAAGCATCTCAAACTCGTGTTCACGGTGCCTGTCTACTGTCACAGAGCTGATCCTGGCGTCAGGGTTATCCGACAACGCCCGAGTGGCGCTTGAGTCGACCAACTCCGACTCCTGAAACGCCCGTAAGGCCATCACAGCGCCATCAAAGTTACCAAGTCCGGACTCCGGGATCATTCCGCCCGGTCCGACACTGGTGCAAAGCCTCCTCCACGCCGTACGGAGTTCGGACATAGGAGGGTGGTCGGCCTCGATAAAACGCCGTGGTGACTGCGCCGACCACGAGGTGTAGATCAGCACGCATTCGGACGGTTCGCCATCACGTCCGGCTCGCCCCGACTCCTGGTAGTACGCCTCGAGCCGTCCCGGCATGTCATAGTGAACGATGTACCGCACATCCGGCTTGTCCACGCCAAGGCCGAAAGCATTTGTGGCGACCATGACGTCTATCTGGTCTGTCATGAACCGCCGCTGTGTCTCTGATCTTTCACGAGGAGGCATACCGGCGTGATAGTGGGCCGCACGCAGCCCGGCACCCGAGAGTAACTCTGCCAGTTCCTCGGTGCGCTTGCGGGATCCTGTGTAGACGATTCCGCTCTTACCGCGCCGGTCAGTCGTGTACTCGACCAGAAAATCTTGTTTGGCCCTGTTACCACCGGCGTACTCAACTGAAAAGGTGAGGTTGGGACGATCAACCGAGTGCACCACGCGGACCGCCTCGGACAGCCCGAGTCGTCGTGCGATGTCATCCCGTGCCTGCGCCGTAGCAGTGGCCGTGAGCGCTACTGTGCGAGGTGTTCCGAGCTGTTTCCGTACCGCATCGAGCCGCAAGTAGTCAGGCCGAAAGGTGTGTCCCCACTCAGAAACGCAGTGCGCCTCGTCGATGGCCAGCAGGTTGATCCCCACCCGTGCAAGGCCATCAACAAAACGCTGGTTGGCCAGAGACTCCGGTGATGTGTACAGCAGATCGAGATTGCCATCTCGAAAGTCGATATATGTGTTGCGCTTCTGAACGTTGGTCAGGTTGGAGTTGATGAACGCCGCTCGAATGCCGTTCGCTACCAGGCTTTCGACCTGGTCCTGCATCAGTGCAATATGTGGCGAAACGACCAGGACCCGGCTTGAGACGAGTGCCGGCAATACATAGGCCATGCTCTTGCCGCTGCCGGTAGGCAACACCGCAAGGACATCTGAGGTGTCCAGGGCGGCCAGGGCTTCCGACTGCCCTGGCCTCAATCCGGGAAACCCAAACTTTTCCGACAGCAGATCTGCGTAAATCGTGAGGTCGGGCGGGCTATCGGCCTGAGGGGTCGTGGCAATATCTGAGATCAGTGTCCGGTCCAGTGATGAGGCGCTCGTGTTCAACGATTAGTGAATCGGATGATAGCGACCACATCGAACGAAGTCCGGGGGAATGTCACAAACGCCAGGAAATCAGGGGCAAACTGCGGATCAAATGCGAGCTACCCGAAGCGCTCCGTGCGGATTCTTTCCGACGAAATTCCGGCGTCGATCATGGCATTTGCGGCGGTCTCGACGAACCCCTGTGGGCCGCAAACAAATGCACGCCCAACGGCGCCTAGCCGATCAAACACATTTCGGATCATCTCGAGATCCACACGACGTGAGTATCCGTCCCAGTCGTCGGGCATGCCACGTGTGAGGGTATGGACCACCTGGAGTCCGTGGCCCACCTCTGCCAGTGCGGCCAACTCATCGCTGTAGATCACGTCATCCGCGGTACGGGAGCTGTAGAGCAATAACGTCTGGATGTGCCGCGCCACGTTGTCGCGATGCCTGAGCATCGACATAAGTGGGACTATCCCGGATCCACCGCCAACCAGCAGCAACGGCCCGCCCATTGACTCGGTCCATGTGAATGCGCCGCCTATGGGGCCACGCACTTCGATGCGATCACCAACTATCAACTCATCGTGCAGATAGGGCGACACCTCACCGTCTTCGATTTTCTCAACGGTGAGGTCAATGACACCTTGCGTCTCAGGTCCGGTGGCGATCGAATAACTACGTTGAGCCTGGTAGTTATCCGGGGCGGTGAGTCGCACGTCGTAGTGCATTCCGGGTTGGAATGAGGTCCAGTTGGGCAGTCGTAGACGAAGCGTTTTCACCCGGTAAGTCTCGATAGTGATCGAGTCCACCGTCCCGACCTGCCACGTCAACCGATCAGGCTGCAGTCCTTCAGGCCTGTGTTCAGGGTTCGACATCGTCGCGGAGATTTGTCCGTTCCCGTTAGTTTGATTCGCTTTCACGACGGGCCAAGAGTTGCGCCTCTTGCGTAGCCCTAACATCGCCTACCGCCGTCAAATGAGATTGAGGCGAGCCTCAGTCGCCCCAGTAGCGTTGCTCTTTCCAGGGATCGCCGTACATGTGATAACCGTTCGTTTCCCAAAATCCCGGGGCGTCTTCTTCCATGAAGCGGATGCTCTCCACCCATTTGGCGGACTTCCAGAAGTAGAGATGCGGCACGATCATCCGGACCGGACCGCCGTGTTCGGGCGTGATCGACTCCCCGTCGAACTCGTGGACAATGAACGCCTTGCCGCCACGGACATCTGCCACCGGGAGGTTGGTCGTGTAGCCGCCGAACGAGCGGACCATCATGTAATCCTCGGCGATTTCCGATTCGAGTCCTGCCTGTTCGAAGAAGACGTCTAGATCGACGCCTTTCCAGTCGGAGTCCAGCATCGACCACTTCGTCACGCAGTGGATGTCGGTATGGATATCGGTCTGCGGCATCGCCATCAGATCGTCCCAATTCCAAGACTTCATGGCGCCATCGCCGAGCTCTATCGTGAACTTCCAGTCCTGTTGTGACACCCGTTCCGTGGGGCCGTAGGTGAGCACGGGAAAACCGGTCTCGTAATACTGACCTGACGGTATCTCGCGCGGGGGCTGGGGGCGACGAAATCCGGAAAATCCACGACTTAGCACGGCGGCGATCCCTTTCGGTGACCTTGTTCTCTCCGACATCACTCGGGGAGTCTCCGTGAGTCGATTCCGAACGAAGCGGTGCGTCGGAGAGGGTCACGGAAATCTGATTGTATCGTGACCCTGGCCAGAATCGCTGCCGAAACGGTTTTGGAATCGGCCGCTGCAAAAAGACGCGCCTATACTCCGCGCCACCGTTGTTATCCCGTATCGGTGGTTGTGAATCCAGGCTTGGCGTCGTGAATCCGGAGTTGTTCATCTCCCCGCAAGATGATTGGACGGGAATCGGAAATCGCATCTATCCAGATTATTTAACCGAGGAGAAATTCGAATGAGGCTAGAGGGCAAATCCGCCATCGTCACTGGCTCGGGAAATGGCATCGGACGCGCTACGGCATTGCTATTCGCCGAAGAGGGCGCAAGGGTGCTTGTCGCTGACATTGAGGACGACCCCGGGAATACTGTGGTGAACGAGATCAATCAGGCGGGTGGAGAAGCAGTTTTCCACCACACAGACATCTCCGATGAGTCGTCGGCCGATTCAGCGATTCAGGCTGCTGTCGAGGCTTTTGGGACGGTAGACATCCTCGTCAACAATGCCGCAGCGTTCGTTTTCGGCAAGATAGAGGACGTC
>Ga0257122_1002688_pt1 | contig 10943 bp, 7 predicted proteins | sample SI106_120metaG_FD_190146 | JGI IMG/M metagenome (GOLD analysis project Ga0257122, IMG submission 190146) | Marine microbial communities from Saanich Inlet, British Columbia, Canada - SI106_120 | ecosystem: Environmental > Aquatic > Marine > Inlet | place: Canada: British Columbia | collected... | reverse complement strand
GATAAAGATAAAAAATTTATAGAAAAAGATAAATTTTTATTTTATTTAAAAAGGTGGATAAAAGGTGAAGTTTCCAAACAAAAAGATGATAATGATTATTTACCAATATTAAATTATTGTAATAGACAAAATAATTATTTTACTGTTATTGGAAAATTATATTATGTGTATCGTGAATTAGATATGATAGATAATCTTATGTATAAGGAGGTAGTTAATTCACGATACAGCCAATATAGGTTTCCATTAGCTAATAATATACCGAAGGATACTTATATGTCGTTGGAAAAATTAAATAAATATATTAATGATATAACACTAAATAAATCGGTAATCGTTTCAGACCTTATTAAATTTATTACAGAATCTTTTAATAATAAAGATGACTTTTATATGGTTCAGCATTTAGATATTTCAATAAATAAATGTTTTTGGACCTACCGAAACAAACAGTTGATTAATGATATTTTTAGTTTAATCAAATTACTTAATAAATTTGATATTAAACATAAGGATAAATACCAAAATATTTTTAAATATATGGAAGTATTAAAAAGAGACTTGAATAATTTTATGGATGAAGAAGTTGAGTTTGAAAAAATGATCTCAAACTGGTCTGATTCTGATAACTCGGAAAAAAAGTATAAAAAACCTAACTTCTTTTCGGAAAAAGAGGTCTGGTGGTTTTATTTTGTCTATAATTCAAAATTATACTATCATAATGAAATTATTAATAACAATCAAAGTTGTTGTTTTCCTAGTATAGAAAATAATTATGATATAGAAAATAATTATGATATTGAAAAAGGAAAATTAATTAATAATGAATCAAATGAACCAAATGAATCAAATGAACCAAATGAATCAAATGAACCAAATGAATCAAATGAACCAAATGAATCAAATGACATAATTAATTTCTTAGAAACAAAAAAGTATTTAAATCATGTAATTGAAAAAGAGAGACCTAAACACCCTGAATTTAAATGGAATAAATTAGAATTTAATCCAGATAAACTGGAATATAGTAAACGTCAATTAAGGTATAGGAAATATTTGATTGATATTCTAAATGATGAATTAATACAAAATCAATTAGACCAGATAAATGAATTAAATGAGAGTTTAGTTAGAAAGCATTTTATGAATGATTGTATTGAAAATATAGAAGTTGTTTTAAATGAATTAGAAAATATGGGAACATTTATGAAAGAGGGTGTTTTATTAAATGAACAACTTTTTTTTAAATTATTATTATTTGGTATAAATGTTTTAATTTTTATCGGTCAATATTTTTGGGATAATCATATCAAGGATGCTATTTAGTTTATAAGTATTTTCTCATTTTTCTTTTAGTTGGTGTAATATACAATTTAGTTACATTTATCTAAAATTTCATTAGAAGTTCTTAGTCCTGATAATATTGCTGCTTCAACCGTTTCAGTTTCTGTTTTAGATGTATCTACTCCACCAAAATGTATTTTTCCAAAAGGTTTCCCCATTATATCTAAATCATCCATTGTTCCTTTCTTTGTGGGATGACCATAAGGTCCACCTAGTGTATATTTATCCAATGACCATCTTGTTACGTAAGTTGCTTCTGGTTCTGGTATGTCACTCCCAAACATTTTTTTTAATATATTCATACATATTTTTTTTAATTGTCTATCACTTTTTTTAGCGTAATCTATATCAGGACCAGATATATTAGTATAAAGAATATTTTGTTTTTCTGCCTTTAGCAAGACATTATACCATTGTGTACATGCGCCTCTATTGTTATGTGCTGAATATTGAAAAACATCCACATTCTTATCCCAAAATACATAAGGAAATTTTAAAAATATTTTTTCATGATTACCTGAATCTAAATGTTTTAAAGCAGTAATCTTTTCACTGGGCAAAGATGGTTTGAATTTCACTAAACCTGATTGTAATACACCAGTTGGTAATGTTGATATTACATGTTCACATGTATAAGATTTTTTATCAGTAGATACAATAATATTATCCTTCTTTTGTTCTATCATTTTTACAACTGAATTTAATTTGATTGGAATATCATTTGACATACTAGTCATTAATTTACCAAACCCATCTTTTATAAATTTTCCATTTGGTTCCCAACCATCAAATTCTTTAGCAAGCATAATATCAGCGTTCATGGAACAATGTTCAAAAGCGCGTGTTATTAACGAATTTATTAAACCTTTATCATAATTATATTTCTTTACTATTAATGGTACTACTTCCGTTACTGTTAATGTAGGATATTTTTTGCCATATTTCTTTATATTTTTAGGTAAATCCATTAGCACTTTGGAAAAAATTTTATTTTCATTTGTTGTTAACTTTCCATCATCGGTATAAATTATCATTTTTTCATTACTTTCAAGAGAATCTTTTTTCATATAGTTAACTTTATGCTTATCTAATAAAGACTGTAATATGTGACAATCTCCTTTATGATGTAACCATGAAGCACCTAAATGAATATCTCCCATTTTTTTTGTTACTACATCATGTATTCTTCCGCCAATTCTATTTCTAGCCTCCAGTAACAATATTTTTTTACCATTATACAATAAATTTTTAGCAGCGGATATACCAGCTGCTCCAGCACCAATTATAATTACATCATAATCTAACATATATTGTATTTCTAAAAAAAATATTATTATTATTTTATATTATTATTATTAAAAAAATATTATTATTAAAATAATATTTTTATTTATTTAACCTTAATTTTATTTACATAATTGACAATTCTTACTTTTTGCTCTTAATCTTTTTAATAATTTTCTTTGATTTATTTTCTATTTTATCACTTTCTTGTAATTTTACACGAAGTTCGCGATATTTAAAGTATTCTGTTTGTAATGTCTCTAGTTCTTCATTCCACATAGTTTCAATTGATTTACTCTTAATTAACTCAATTTCGTCATTTTTCTTATCATAATCTCCTTTAATTTTTTCTACATTTTCTTCGGTTACACTATCCATAGACATTTTGAGAAGATATTTATATTCATCATCATTTTCAATTTTATCATACATCTTGTCTTCCAATAACTTAATTAGAACCTCCTTCTTCTTTTTTCTTAAATCAATCGTATCATTCAATAATTCTTCAATGTATTGCTTTTTATTTCTAAGAATAACTAACTCTTTTGAAATAGCGTCTATTAAATAATTCTTTCTAGTGTTGTATAATGATAAACGAACCTCATAATAATTATCTATGATTTCTTTTACATTTTGATATTTTCGTAACTTTTCATTTTCATCAAACATATGCATGTTTGTGGTTGTATATGTGGTGTATAATTTCAAAATCTTCTCAATAGCGTTACAACCGTGTTCATTTATCTTTTGCTCAAATTCTTCTAGAACATGTTTACAAAATGTAATTTCAAAATATACATTTGTTGATTTACTCATATCATTAAAACTCTTTACATAAGGATTTACTTTCTTACCTTGTTTATTTACATTATCCATCAATGTTTCTAGTAATTCTTTAAAATCATCAGTCCACATACCAATAGGCAACTCAGTTACAATAATAGTATCATCGGATGTCTTTTCATATATTCCTTTTGTAATATACTTATTCTTGTCTACCTCATGAACAGTTCCTTTAAAACCTTCAAAATATGGTGTAAATTGTATATTATTTAAATTATTACCTTGTAATTTTTCGCGAAGATAATGAATAATTGTTTCTGGGTTATATGATAATATTTCGGTTGAAAATCCTGTTCCAATACCCTTTGAACCATTTACTAAAATCATAGGAATAATGGGAGCGTAATATATCGGTTCAACTGGTAGTCCATCATCATCCAAATATTTCAAAACATGATCATCTTTTTGAGGGAAAATATGTCTGGTTATTTTATTCAATTGAGTAAATATATATCTTTCGGATGCACTGTCTTTTCCTCCTTGAAGACGAGTTCCAAACTGACCATTTGGGTCAAATAAGTTGATATTGTTTGAACCTACATAATTTTGGGCAAGACCAACAATTGCCGCATTCAAACTAGCTTCACCATGATGATATCCGGAATGTTCAGAAACATATCCTGAAAACTGAGCTACCTTAATTTCATTTGTGAGATTTTTCTTAAACGCACTAAACAAAATCTTACGTAAACTAATCTTCAAACCATCCATCAAATTAGGAATAGACCGGTCACAGTCATATTTTGAGAAATGTATCATTTCACGGTCAATAAAATGTTCATAAGAAACATTATCATGATTTGTATCCAAATATAGTGACCTATCATAATTAGATAACCAATCTTTTCTGTCATCTGCTCTCTTTTTATTGAAAACCTTATCAATAGAATTAGAACTAGTTTGCCCATTAAATGTAAAGTTCACAATTTTCTTATTAGCAAAATATTCTTTGAACTCGCTGCCTGTGCTTGTTCCCAATCCCTTATAATATTTTATTTTCCAACCGTTCGTATCATTATCATCCTTCCATGAATTATATTCACCATCATTGTAAAATAACAGTTGGTTAACACCCTTCTTTGCTTTTAAAATAGGTGTATTCATAAAACCAATGAAACCATCAATATTGGATAAAGTTTCCCAAAGTTCTTGAAATAAGTTGATACCCAATCCTTTGATATGACTACCATCCAAATCTTGGTCTGTCATAAACAATACCTTTCCGTACCTTAATTGCTTTTTAATACTATTTTCATCATATTTCTTTCCGGTTTCAAGACCTAATATTTTCTTTATTTCTATAATCTCCTTATTTTCCATTACTTTCTTAATTGCCTCACCGCGAACATTCAATATCTTACCCTTCATTGGGTAAACGCCCATTACATTTCTATCTTCAGTTGTTAATCCAGATACAATACCTGCTTTTGCTGAATCACCCTCACAAAATATAATTGTGCATTCAGAGGATTGTTCGGTTCCTGCCCAATTGGCGTCAATTAACTTCGGAATACCTCTAATATTTTTGGATTTTGTGCCATCGCTCTTTTTTGCGGCCTTGTTATCCTTAACTTCTGTAATAGCGCACGCCGATTCCATTACTCCCATTTTTGCTAACTTATCAATAAACTTATCAGTTACAACACATGTTGAACCAAATTTATTAGACGGTGTATTCATATAATCCTTTGTTTGACTATCAAATGATGGATTTACAATCGTACACTTTACAAACAACATTAGTTGTTCCTTAATAGAATTTTGATTTACTGTAATCTTCTTCTTTTTTTCAATATAAGCTACCATTTTACGTGTAATTTGATTTAAAATATAATCTACATGTTTTCCACCCTTTGCTGTATGAATACCATTTACGAAAGATACTTGTGCAAACTCATCCGTAGGAGATAAACATACCATATATTCCCAACGTTCATTACATTCTTCATGTAACTTTTTTACATCATTGTCCTCCATATAACAATCAACATATTGTTGAAAATTACGAACAGGAACTACGTTTCCATTTAACTTTACTCTAACATTTTTATTTGTTATTCCGGCAATGTCGTATACTCTTCGCTTAAATAAATTAATCATATCAGGTGTTAAACCTTCCATCCCTAACCGTTGATAATCAGGAGTAAAAGTAATCTTTGTATATGGTTTGACACTACACTTAGTAATAGATGGTTTTTCCATTACATCTAAATTATTTTTAAAAGTTTGCTTATATTTTAATTTTCTAATATGGTCTACTGTTTCAATTGACCCAATAGTTGACCAGATTAATACCAACTTAAACCCAAACCCATTTTTTCCACCAACAATTTTTTCTTCCTTTTTATCGTAATTCGTAGATGTTCTTAAATGACCAAATATCAACTCTGGTATCCAAACATCATATTCGGGATGTTTAGCAATGTCAATTCCATTGCCATCATTTAACATAACAATAGAACCATCGTCATTAATAGTTATATCAATATGAGAAACTTGATGAAGGTCCTCCCCTTGTAATTGTTCCAACCGAATAACATGGTCTCTACAGTTAACAATCCCTTCATCAAATAACTTATATAATCCAGGAATATAATTAATTTCTTTAGATACAATCTTATTATTACTATCCAATATATGAATATGCTGATCTACATTTTCAACAGACCCAATATAAGTATCGGGGTTGTCCAAAATGTGTTGTTTGTCTGTTTTTTTCTGATACTTATTTGTTAAGTCCGCCATTTTATTATACATATAATTATTCATTTATATTTATTTCAATTTTAAAAAATATAAATATTCTATATGAGTAGTTTATTAAAAAATATTAATGTTCCTGATATATCTGGAATACTTCAAAGTATTACCTTAAAAGTATTCAATCAAATAGAAGATGCTGGTTCATATGATAAAGAAGTAGGAGTTGATCTTAGCAATATTTATATCAATTTATTATATAAGGATAATACCACTTTTAAATTAGATAATAGCACTAAGTTTGTGATACATCCGCAAACCTCTGGAGACCATCAATTATATATTTCAGGAACATGGTATGGTAAAACAAATAACGAATTTTTTTGGATAGAAGATGAAAATGGGTCAGTTGTCCCTATTAATGGTTGCACTGAAATAACCAATTTTATGAATAAAGTAGATAATACAATTAAGATTAATACAATTCCAAGAATGAATGATGGTATTTTTTATTGGTATCACGACATAGAACAAAATTCTAATATATTTATTAATTTAGAAAAGGACCATAAATATACTTTACGTTCATCGTCTACTTACGATGATAAGAGTGATATATATACTCCTAGAAATGATATATGTATTGCTGTAAAAAATCCATTTGATGAAAATAATCAGCAAGATAGTTGGTTAAGTAGTGAATATATATATGTAGAACCAGAACCCGAACCAGAACCAGAACCAGAAGATGAACCTGAACCGGAATCTGAACCGGAACCAGAACCAGAACCAGAACCAGAACCAGAACCGGAACCCCAACCAGAACCGGAACCCCAACCAGAACCGGAACCAGAACCTGAACCCCAACCAGAACCTGAACCAGAACCTGAACCCCAACCAGAACCAGAACCAGAACCGGAACCTGAACCGGAACCTGAACCTCAACCGGAACCTGAACCAGAACCTGAACCGGAACCAGAACCGGAACCTCAACCGGAACCAGAACCGGAACCGGAACCGGAACCAGAACCGGAACCCGAAGGAGTTATTATAGATAAACTTGGTAATATTTTACATACTGATTTACCTAAGAAATTCAATCAATACACAAAATTATTAAAATATACCAATTTATTTGAAGAAAATATTATATTTGGAGGTTTATTAGAAAAAGGTTATAGTGCGCAAGATAATTCAGTATATTATGAAATAAAATCAACTTTTAAGGTTACAACCAACGAATATTATATTTTTGTAGCAGGTTCACAAATATCAAGTCAATTAAAAACATCATTTTATATAACAGATGATAATGGTTCTTATAACAAATTACCTATTCAATTTAATACATTAGACCCTTCTGCTGACCCATCAGGAAATAGAAACGATTATTATGATATAAGCAATGATGTTGTTTCTTTAACTAGAGATACCGGATTTCCTACTCCATTTTTTATGGAAATTCCTATTGGATTTCCTGGCGTAAATATATATGAACCATCTTTAATCGCTAATATTTCTTTTATTGATGGTAATATAAATAATTACAATACTTATTTTAATGATAATAATTTACAATCACCATACAAAGATAATATTAATGGTATCAATTTATTTATAGATACTAGTAACTATGTTGGACAAAATATTAATATTTTTGCAAGAACTAATACTAATTTAGAAGTATATGGTTCTGATTTAGCTATTTGTATTACGGATGAGAATGGTTCTGTTATAAATGATTTAAATGTTATTCAACCCGAACCGGAACCCGAACCAGAACCGGAACCAGAACCGGAACCCGAACCGGAACCAGAACCTGAACCAGAACCCGAACCAGAACCCGAACCCGAACCCGAACCCGAACCCGAACCTGAACCAGAACCCGAACCTGAATCCGAACCAGAACCTGAACCGGAACCGGAACCAGAACCAGAACCCGAACCGGAACCTCTTCCACCTGAACCAGAAATTCCAAAAGAATATGTGCAGTCACTTAATTGTAAAAGATGTTTAAAACATAATTTAACTTTTGATAGCACACATACAACTGTATTTAATTCAGCAGCGGTAAATGCCGCGCAAAGAATTAATTCTTCACGTCAAAATCAAAGACAGATAATGAATATTAATTTAAATAGTATAGGTCGTTCAGAAGGGAACCCTCATGGAAGTGGTGCACCTCCAAAAAATAGATTTTTTTGAATAATCAATAATGAATTATACAAAATATAATATTTACATAAATTATAATGAAGAAAGCTTTAAGACAATCAGATGGTAAATACCACGTTAAGGGAAATAAATATGAAATGCTAGTTGGTAGCCGCGCTCAAGTTCAACACGATACTGCCTATAAAACCCCAGGAGGTTTAACAAAAGATAATCTTATCATGAACAAAAATGGTAGAATTGTATCTAAAAAGAAACATTTGACATCCAAGAAGGAAAATGGAAAGCGTTTTAAGGACAAGGGATATAATCTTAGCAAAAAAGGTAAATTCGGTCCTGTTAAACGTAAAACACGTAAGCGTAAAGTAAAAAAATAAGTTGGAAATTAATAACTTAAAATGGAAAAATTAAAATTGATTTAAATAAAATATATTAAAGTATTCATTAATATATTTATAATGGCAAATACCAATATGACAATTAAGGAATTTATCGAGGATATTACTACAGTTGCTTATAATAAGTATACTATATTACAGCAGGGTAATAATAATAGTAATAAGCAGATTAATGAAAGTAACAGTGAACCAAATAATCAATTTAATGGTCACCCAAATGAACAACCTAATAATCAAAATACAGTCAATATTACTTTAATAAATGGACTATTTAAAGTATTGTTAACTAGATTAACTAATATTGATGAAAAAATTGAATGTTTAAATAGTAAGGTAGATAATATAGCTAATAATCAAAATAAAAACATATTACAAAATGAGAAGGAAAATATTCAACTAGAAATTAATGAAATAAATGAAATCGTAAATAATCAAAATGATAATAATGACCAAAATAATAATGCTAGTGAAGTTCGTATAATTCATAATATTAACAAAATAAGTGACACAAACAACGATGTTTCCGAAGAAGAGGAGCAAGAAGAGGAGCAAGAGGAGGAAGAGGAAGAGGAAGAGGAAGAGGAGGAAGAAGAAGAGGAAGAAGCAGAAGAGGAAGAAGCAGAAGAGGAAGAGGAAGAAGCAGAAGAGGAAGAGGAAGAAGCAGAAGAGGAAGAAGCAGAAGAGGAAGAGGAAGAAGCAGAAGAGGAAGAGGAAGAAGCAGAAGAGGAGACAGAAGAGGAGGAAGAGGAGCAAGAAGAGGTATCTGAAGAAGCAGACGAGGAAGAAGAGGTATCTGAAGAAGCAGTATCTGAAGAAGCAGACGAGGAAGAAGATGTATCTGAAGAAGCAGAAGAGGAGCAAGAAGAGGTATCTGAAGAAGCAGAAGAGGAGCAAGAAGAGGTATCTGAAGAAGCAGAGGAGGAAGAAGAGGAGGAAGATGAGGAAGAGGAAGAAGAGGAGGATATTGAAGTTGAAGAAAAGGTAATTAATGGAAAAACATATTATTATCAATCAATCAATGAAAATAACGGAAAAGTGTATGAAATTATGGATGATGAAGACATCGGTGAACAAATTGGTGATTATGTAAATGGCGTTTTAATTCTTAAATAGATACAAAAATAAATACATATATGAAAACATTCAATCATATTATTTTTTACATTTTCCATACTTTGATTTTGACCATTTGACCCATTGTTTGGTGCTAAATCGTTTCTTCTGTTTATTACGACTCTTACATTTACGAGACAAAGAGCATATACGTTTATCCTTTGTGTCTGAACATAATTTTCCCAAACAATTATATATATGATGTTTTTTCATAGTTTTTTTAAATTGATTGACTGTATGATTTCCGCATTTTTTTGAACCATATCCTTTGTAGCATATTATATTTTTGGTACGTCTTTTAGTTTTCATTTATTATATGAAGATATTTAATTAATAAAAACCATTTAATATTATAAATTAAGTTATAATATTAGATAATAATGGGAAATCGTATATCTACAAATTACCATGTAAATCATAATAATGATGAAAATAAATGTTTAATTTGCTGGGAAAAAATTGAATATATAGAACTAATTCGGTGCGGTCGTTGTAATATACAATTGCATACATATTGTGAAGAAACATATAGAAATACTACAAATCATTGCAAATGTCCCCATTGTCAATGTATAGGAACATTATACAATTAATAATTTATATCGTTTAAAAAGCATGTAATATTTATTCATCATCGCTATCATCGTTATCTCCATGTCTATTATTAGTGCTATTTTTTATATTATTTAAATCATCTATGGTTTTATTAAATAGAATAAACATATTATGTAACATTTTTACAAAATCTAATTCACCAACATGTATTTGCGCCTTGTACGATTCCAATTCCATATCATGTATTGGCGATTGAAATGTTTTAATTATATTAAATAATTGTGAGGTAACTAATTTAATAAATTCTGTTGCCTCGTTGTTATTATCATTTTTCATTTTATATAAATTATCTTCTATGTTATCATTATTTACTATAAGATTTAACTCTTCACTATTAAAAGGAGATAATTTTTTGAATGTTTCTTTATAAAAATTCAATAAAGATATTATCATTTCATAATTATTATTGTCATAATCTAATTTCATTTTATCCCAATATGCGTTATCATATTGTTCTTTTAATTCTTTAACACT
>Ga0257122_1002681_pt1 | contig 10962 bp, 16 predicted proteins | sample SI106_120metaG_FD_190146 | JGI IMG/M metagenome (GOLD analysis project Ga0257122, IMG submission 190146) | Marine microbial communities from Saanich Inlet, British Columbia, Canada - SI106_120 | ecosystem: Environmental > Aquatic > Marine > Inlet | place: Canada: British Columbia | collected... | reverse complement strand
GCTATTAATTGATACCCCATAACCTTTTGTCATTGTTAGGATTGTTATTCCCATAGATGCAGAAATTCCAATAACGCAAATAACTAATCTTATCAGTTCATTCATAGTGTTCTCTTCCATGATGCTCCTTTCTATATAATGTTAATTTAAATTTACTCGACAAACTTCTATGGCAACCAGCCTGGCAATGACTTAAAATCACATCTTTGCCTGAATAAAACTATTTAACCGTTGCCGTTTGTATTTACCTGGTCAACAGTGCTCTGCTTATAATAATCATCTGTAAAGGTCTCCTTGGTTGCGACACCGATTGCCTCCTCTAGTTCTTTCGTGGCATCTTTACATGCTGTGCCGGTGAAGCCTTCTGTACTGATCTTTGTTCCACCTTCCTTATCTACATGTACTATAATCTTCTTCATGATTCTCCTTTGTTAATTATGAACCTCGGCTACCAAAGTGATAGACTGATCCTTTTCGTTGAAATATTCCCTAGAATAAATGCCCTGGGCTGCAAGCGTGGATTTTGTTTCTTCCACGGCATAGTACTTCTTGAGCTGATCAAGATCGGCTATATCGCCCCATCGGTTGTTGAATGTGTCGGTGGCAATTGAACCATCTTCTTTTACACAGGCTGAATATCGCCACCCAGGAATAGTGACAATTGCACCGTGCACGGATTTGCCATCATACAAAACTGCACTGCTATTCAACTGGCAATCCCATTTTAATCTTTCACAAGCCTTCTCTACAGACTTCGGGTTCTTTAACTCTGTTTTAATCTGGACTGTGTGCGACATATCTCTTCTCCTATTTTAAGATTTAACTAATTCTTGGATCTCGAACGACCCAGGGCTATTACCTTCATCGTCGCTCAACAACCATAAGATTTGATCCTTCTTCTTCGTTTCTATTGTCAGTCCAAAGAACTCACCTTCGTTATCCTGTACGACTGACGTTACCTTGCCTCCTATAAGCAGAGACAATTGCTTCTTATAGAATTCAATACTCATTCTTCTCCTTCCTGTTAAAAATGTTTCCCAATAAACGATCCTCAAATCAAGGAGGCGTCTCACGGAGCTATTTCACGCTTCACAGTTAAATAGCTTGGGAGTAAGGCGTATTGATTAGAGTCAGATCAATCGTAACCAGGGAAGGCAAGCCGAGGGCGCACTCGCGTCCCAGGTGATGCCTTCCCTGGTTCTCGATACTGTAAACATCTAAGTGGCCAAGCGATATAACACTTGACAGTGGCGATTCGCTACGTGCCGTAACTACTAACCACATCTTTATTGAGAATTAAGTTAATTACTCGAAATTACCTGCCCTCCACCTGGTTTCTTGGGAGTAGGAATACTTCTAGTCTTCTTACTTTTCTCTTTCTCTGGAATGGATGAAGCAGGGATACATCTACCCTTTGCCCACTCCCTTTGTTTCTTTATATCCTCTCCCATGCTCTTACTTAACGGGATTACATACTTTGATGCCTCGATCAGCGATATCTGCATCATCGCGCTGATACGAGCCAGTGATTTTATCTCGGCACCGCTATATCCGGCCATGTCAGGAGCTTCACCCTCCACGCCAAACTCTTTCTTATACATCTCTAAGATAGTATTTCTCTCTTCTTCTACAGGCAAATCAACATAGAAGAGGGAGTCCCAGCGTTCCGCCCTGAGTAGCTCTGCTGGCAAATTAGAGACATTATTCGCAGTGCCAATTACGTAGATTTGAGGCGGCCTATCATTTAGCCATGTAAGAAATGAACCAAGTACTCTTGACCCAACACCGTTATCTCCACCAGCGCTATTCGTTCCACTCAGACCACGTTCCAGCTCATCGCAGAATAATATGACGGGAGCCATGGCAGAGACCACTGCCAGGCATTCCCTTGTCTTCTGCTCACTGCTCCCTACCAGGCTTCCGAATAATCTACCGAAATCCAAACTCAATACAGGTAGGCCAGCCTCCCTACCAAGGGCTTTTGAAAATAACGATTTGCCAGTACCTGGAGAGCCAAGTAGTAATACACCCTTCGATAAAGGGGATTTGATAGTCTGCAGGCAGAATGTCTTTAGATTTTGAAGCCCACCAATATCACTAAATGTTTCTTTATAATGGCCCAGTTCTAAGCTTGAATTTTTCTTTACAATCTGAGATTTAGCTTCAATGATAACCTCACGATCAAACCCTTTCAGTCCAGTACTACTAAGGGATAGGGCCAGAGAATTTTCACATTCGAAGCTCGTAAGTCCCGTTGCCTGCTTAATCAAATCCGGAGCATTCTCTGGATATTGTACTGATGCATCATTACATATTGATTGCAAGATACCTGCCAACGCATCCTTGTCTGGCAACTCGAAGTCTAGCAGCTGTACAGATTTCTCAAGCTCTATCGGTAAATTCATCTCTGGGCCGACCATAACAATAGCCTTCCCAAAACTCTTCAGCACATCCCTGGAGTTTATCAAAGCCTGCAAAACTTCTATACTCGGTAGAAATTTGTGGAAGTTATGTACAAACAACACAGTATTCTCCGGTGCAGCATTTGACATCAGCCATGCAATCGGAGCTAGTGGACCGGGATCTATACTAATCACCTCACCACCTGCTATCTCAGACAACCCAGCGGATATATCCCAGTGAAAACATCCATGCCCACCTTCCTGTAGCTCGCTAGCTATTGTCTTCTCAGTCCTATCAGGTTCTGAGGTGGATATCGCCAGAAGCGGATAGGCGGCATTAATATAATTACTTATCGTTGTCATGTACTTCTCCTTTCTTATTAATTGTAATTTTACGTTTTACGGTTCTGTTTGCGCCAGTCACACCTGTCTTGTTATTAGATTGCTTCTTATTATTACGGATCTTCTTTACAGGGAGCTTGATCCTTTTAACACCGGTAAACTTCCTATTACTATCAGGTGTTGTGACTATCGGTAACAATGATGTTCTATACTTCGCAGCCTCTTTAGGATGACAGAGTGCTATATGTGAAATCATGCCAAGCAGTCTTTCCTTTTGTGTACCGGTAATCACCCATCCTGTTTTGGCCCTATGAACAATAGCCCTAACCTTACGTCTATACTTCTTCGCTATTGTCGGTTTGCCTGAGTTTATGTTTATACCGGTTACTTCTTGCCTCATGCTTGGCGTCATAAACTTGGTCTTAGCGTCATTAATTTCTAGCTTTAACGCTCTAAGCTTGCCACGCACAATCGGTATGACTCGTTCTACTGCTCGTGAATTGCTGGAGAACGTGAGGTCGTCTGCGTACCGTGTGTATAAGATGTCATCAGAGATATACTTCCGCAAGAGACTCTGTATCTGTGTGTCGAATCTACGCATGTACAGGTTTGACATAAACGGACTTGTTGGCGCTCCTTGTGGCAGGCTTCCTGAATGAAATACTGACTGTCCTGCATTAGTGAAGAACAGATTAGCATGATCTGTACCCTCAGACTTCATCATCTCATTATGTTCACGTCTAGCAAATTTGTTATATGTGTGCTTAGTAATACTGGTGAAGAAATCCTTAACATCTATATTGAGAATATACTTCTTACCTGCATGTACTTGAGCATTTGTTAAACAGTTATGCCTCCTACGGAAGCCGTGCGCCTTGCGTGAGATCCAATGGAATTTCTGTAACCTCCTGAGAAGTTTTCTCTGCCTAGCCTTCAGTTTGTCGTCAGGGGCTGTGATTAGTCTTGTCCCTCCTGAGCCTTTAGGTATCGTAAATGTGTAATAACCGATAAGATGTACCTCCTTTAGTGTTAATAGTTATAGGCTGGTAAGCGCCAAGCAGGCTAGAGCCAAATCCGTAGTAATCCAGACTCGGATTTCCATCTCCTCTCGGAGACGATGGAATATAAAGGCTAGATTTAGGGTGGTGAAATATTGCTAATTACCAGGCGAAAGACCTGATGGCAGACGTTACAGCCTGCACGCTTGCTTGTCTTAAAAATGGTCATGTGTCTATGAAGTTAATGGAAGGGTCCAGCAGGTTCACCTCTGAGGTCTTCTGTGAAGAGGTGAATTGCAAGGATATGAATGCCAATCGCTATGCGAACAATAGTGCGAATCACACGACAGGTACTTACGCACCTATCCTTTCGAGGCACATAACTACTCACCAAAGAAGCGCTGTTTTACGTTCCCTATCTATCTTTTTCGTATGCTGCCTTATATCAACTTGCTTAAGTTTTGCTGTAACTTCTTTCTTGGTTCCGAAGCAGATAGGCACATAATCACACATTTGACAAGTGAGTTTACTGCTAGCCTTTGGATAACACCTACGTGATATATCGCTAACTGCTTTCTGGATTTTCTGCTGTAGATCTACATAGTCCCTCTTCGTCTTCTTACCAGTGATGATCTCAATCCTAGGGTCTTTCGTTTTGAACATTGCTACAATACCGACATTAGGTATTCCCTTCGCCATGCTATACATCGTGAGCTGGTCTGACATCTTTACTTCAAATGGAGATACACTCTTGAGAGTCTTAATATCAAGTAGCATTTTCTTACCCTGATACATACAGATAAAATCTATAAATCCGTTAAGCATTATACCTGACATGTTGACCTCGAATTTACTCTCTATATTACTTATGCCTGTAATGCCACTTAATGCATCTGGTATCTTTGCACAGAGCGATTCTCCAAGGTCCATGAACTTATCAAATGAGTCTGAATCGTTATAGTGCAGATCCTTCTTAGCCTCCTTATTCCATTTAGAAGCGAATAGCTTTGATGGATTGTGTTTAAATCTTTGTGCGAGTGATTGAGTAATAACAGAATGACAAGTGTGACCAAACTTATAGATAGCCTTATCATGTATACGCCTCCATCCATCCAGGTAATACAACTTATACTGATACATACAACTTGTAAGCTTGCGCAACTTAGAAGCTGAAATTCTCATTTGCTGCATATCATCTCCTTTCTTATTAATTATTCTAAACAGGCTTACAATGTCTCACTTAGTTCGTGTCGTGATCACACGTGCTTTATACGTGTGTCAAAGACCGAACCTGGTGTGATATTAACCAGATCCCGAGAATTCTTGGACGCCAGTAGGGAATTCGTAGTTACTACTCATGTTATACGTCAGTCGATAATAAGCGACTGACAGTGATTCTTAATCACGTTCCTGTTTAGAACTTGAATATGCTCAAGTAGGCTTTTATAAAACGTGCGGGTGGAACCTTCGCGAGTGGCACGAGACGAGGCGGAACCGGCAAAAGTGTAATACTGCATCCGTAGAGATTCCGGGTAAAGCCATGACTTGGTACTTTGCAAAGCAAAATACCTCGTCTGGTGCGCCCGGAAGAACGGAGTAACTTTCATTCATATGAATAGCCAGGCGATAAACGCCTGATCAGGATCCTACATCCCGTCCTGCTTAGCATACTACTTCTTTATATTCTATCTCAAGATGCGAGATATCGACCATATTATCCTTCATCTTTGGGCAGCTGTCGAAGCCGCGATTCAACCAAATTCCTGCGGCAAGGACATCCGGATGATTTCTTTTATCATACTCAATGAACATCGCACAGATGTCTTGCCATGTCTGAGTTGAAACAGTTGGGCTTCCGCTTATAGATTCTATTTTAGACCAATCGGCCAGCACTGTTTCATAGATAGCAATCAACACCTTGTACTGATGGTCGTACTTGTCAAACAGACTTTTAATTTTCTCCATCTCTAATTTCATTTTTTCTCCTTTATTAAATATTAAGCAGGCTTAAGGAGTAGTACCGCTGGGATTTCTGGACTGTTTACAGTTCGGACATCCTGGCGGTAGCGACCCCAGATCCGAAGAACCCTGGACTGCATGGGTTAATGCCTGTTTACAGTCATTATCCCTGCAAGTCCCGGGTGATGAGTAGTTACATCTATACATTGTGCTAGGCGATAAACACCTAACAGTGGATTCTCAATCCACATCCCTGCTTAATGATTAGCTCTGTATATTTGATTTAAACCAATTCCAAATAAGGAAGCTGCTTTCTTCAGTGACATTTGTATGGACCCAGTTTGGGCCTCTCCATGTGAGAGATTGAAACCATCTCCACTGTTAATCCTGCAAGATCCTATCTGTTGTCTGTACGCATTACGTCCATTTATATACACATCTAATCGTCCAGCACACACGTATTCATTATTCTTCAGGACCGGCGTACTGCATTTCCACGACCAGTTGAGTATTCCTAAGACATCATTAAGTCTGTTTATTACGTGAATCGTTTCCAATGCCCTCAACCCATCAGATCTGATTAAAATTAAATCTTCAGGAAAATCCTTACTCAATTCAGCGTAGATCTGGTCATCAGTTTTCTTACAACTCTGCTGTGCCAGTACAGACATCTTCTTCTGTCCGTCTCTAACAGCTGTGATATGAGAGCATAAATAGCCATTCCCCTTATGATTCTGTTGGTAGTCATCGCACGAACAAACACCTTTGTTTCCGTTCCACTTCACTTTAAAAGCAACCTTCTTGTCTTCTGACTCCACAAAAAACATCTTGGCCTTACCGGTGATCTGGAATACAGGTGGAGCTTTTTTTCTACGCTTAGGCTTTTCCTTGTCTGGCTTGCGCTTTGACACAATCGCAGGCTTTATTACCGGAGACCTACACTCTGCTCTATGTTTCCGCTTCTGTTGTTTTAATAATACCTGTGCTATTTGTTTCACTACTGACATGCTATCTCCCTCCTATTAGAAAACTATCTGGTAGCTGAGATTGTACTTTCCACTCTTCTTCCTCAGTGCAATCCTCTATGAATGTACCCCAGCAGAACAGGTCGTATTGTGTTAAGTGCGAATTGATCATTTCATGTGCAATTCCTTTCGCATTGTCGTCATCACACATAATAGTCATTGTAACTATCTTCATTTTGCCTCTCCTTCTGGTTCATCTTTCTTGGATCTTTGTTTAAAGAACCAGGTCAGTAGTGCTACTCCACCATAGATTGCTGCTTGCAGTAGTATATTTCCTGTACCACCTGTTTTTGGTTTGCTGCTATCTTCAAAATTAATGTTATCCATAATACGGTCTCCTTTTTTTAAATTGTTAACTACGATTAATAACATGCGACGTATCGATACACAGCAACAAGTACTGCTACTACTATGACGAACCTAATCGCCCAAGTGGAAATACCTCGTACTAATCCTCCTTTCTTCGCATAAACCGCATATGCCTCGCATGCAGGGCATAATGTTCTACCAGCAGAAAGCAACTTCCTGCCACATTTACAGATCCTCATTTTAAAAGATTTAAAATTATAAGAACTACAGGTTTTCTATATTTATATTATTACAGGATTTAACTAAGAATTGACGGTTTGTGCCTGAGACTAGTGAGGCAGATGTGTCAATAGCGTTGAATAGTGGCTAATATCTCAATTTGAGCAAATACTGCAATATAGGGGGAATATGGGCATTAAAGAAGAGGTAGAGAGAAGGTAGAAAGATGGTCAGATATAGCAGTAAGTGGGTATGTAGACGATAGTAAGTGTATGAACAAGGCTATTGCAGGTGTTGCACATCAGGAAGGTCTCAATAACGAGCATATTGACATTGGTTTTGCGTCCAAACATTTATCGCGAGGATATTTCGATCTGAATATGACTTTGGCAAAATGGCTTTGTTTTGCACAAAACACTTTTATTGCAGAACAGGCGTGCTTTGACATGGAGGTAAAAAAGAATATATTTCCACGTAGTAATGCTTTGAAAACTTTGCTGAAGGTAGGTCTGTTACGAAAAAAATTATTGTTAGCCAGGTGGTGTAGCCGGGGCAAGTGGAGGGCTATACGGGCACAACCGATTATCCAAGAAGCTGGATAAAAAGCCAATATGCAATGAGTATTAGCTTTACAAGGATTTGCCAACATCGGTAAGGTTTAAAAGGGAAAGTTTCATTACATCTTAGAATACTTTTATCGCAGTAAACATGATTTTAGAATATTGAAAGGAGTTATGAATGCTATCAAAAATTCAACATTTAGCGAATAAACAAAATTCATTGAAATCTACAGGCCCTGGCGATACCACTCATACAAGGCACAACGCCATATCACATGGCCTCACAAGCACTGCTATTTTGATTAAGGGAGAGAGTAAGGAAGCGTACGAGGAACTAGCCGATCGAGTTATATTAGAACTGAGCCCACAAGGGGTGGTTGAGGAGGAATTGATCTCACAAATCACTTACTGCCTCTGGCGTTTAAGACGAGTGCCGGTAGCGGAGAAAGCTATAGCTGATGATATAACCGGTTTGAGCAATAATGTACATATTATAAAATGGCCACAGATATTCAAGAACAGTAATTCTTTCGACTCTATCCAGAAATATGAGGTCAGAATTAGAAATCAGTTGTTCAAGCTGATGAGTGCATTTAGTACACTTAGTGCGATGAGAGGAGCACCATAATGATTAATACAGGCATGGCAGGTGCACTGGTGGTTTTCAACAAATATTTCCTGGGAATATAGCTGGCAACGGTACCTTTGGAGGGCGATTACCGGGTAGTATTCATCATGTATGGATACTGGATCTTTTGAAAGCTCCCTTCAGATGGTATTACTGTTCTGCCTGAAGTCGTACACGGCGTGCAGAGTGAAGGATGTTTAGTCGTAAGAGTTCTTGGTGGTGGTTCGGCTGGGTAACATGGCATGACTGAAGCTGACAGATATGCTGGGAATTCTACGTATCTGCCAGGGGTGAGTTTGTCAAATGGTCATAGTGCTACAACTTGAGAGACACATAGCAGTTGTACGTGATCGGACATCCCCATGCTATGAGGGCTTGCCTATCCACAATATATAGAAGCTAAAAAAGCTTTATATAGCTCATAGTGCCGCCGCGAAGTTCGAGCAATATAGCAACCGTTTGTGTTGTTTTGTCTTCTCTGAAAAGAGGCTTCTATACTCAACCGTATAATGTTTGTAATCATACATATACACTCCTTGAGAAAAAGAATAATAACGGATAAATCCTCTGCCACCCATATCGCACCCCCTAATACACAAGCGCCTGCAGTGGCCCAGAATCCTTTTTTTGCCATTGCAAGGTTCTTACGTCTATGTTACTGTTTCGGGTAAATTAAGGGATAGGGAATCATGACCTGATAAGGCCATTACCTTGATGGCTTTCCCTTAATTCCACTTTCAAGGGTTGCGTAAGGGGTAACATCATTTCTATAGAAAAAATCGAAGCGAAGCTCTTAAAGCGTAAGAGTAGCAAACCTGTCTTGTTTTATGGTAAACGCCCCGATGATTTTAAATCAATTGTCAGTGAAATTTACGATAATGATCGTTGGTGTTTGGAGTACGTTGATTGTGATGGTATGGATGGTGAAGATTTTTACAAAAAATTGGAACGACTTCAAGGCATCCGTATACAAAATTCTGATGCAGGTTATTTTTGTCACCGAGAGTGTGCCTTTTTTTTTGATAATCTGCGCTATTACCCGAGAGGCGATGATCAATATCATTATGCGGGCAAGGCTATTAGGAGGAGTGGATTTTCCGCTACCCATTTTACACATTATGTTCCCGAAGATTATAGAAACGGAGAGGTTGAAATTGTTGATGAAAAAGCTATGGCAATAGAGATAATGTATTGTGCTAACCGGATAGTTGCTTATACTAACGATATTAAACCGTTTCCAATATATTTTCAGAAGCAATTTGAAGTAATACCACTTGATAGTGAAACCGATGAAGGGGGACAACAAGAAGATACATTTGACGTATCTGTAGAACCTAAGCCAAAACAGCAACAGCACGAAGTAGAATCGATAGAAACAACACTGTCTTATAGCAATACCACTGGTATGTTTACATTTGGAGGAAAGAAATCAGTCGCTATTGCAGAAAATCCCGCAACTGAAAGAAAGCGGATAGCGGTGTGTTTAATGGAATATTGGAAGAAAGGGAAACCGTGTCCTCATAATGCATTGGTAACACCCGTCATATCTCCATTACCTCAAGTTGTGGTAGATTGTATATCAGCAATACGAAAAGCCCTTAAACCTCTAAATGTTAACATACCACACTGTACCAATAAAGGGTATCTACCACCAAGTGAACCTGAACACTTCGACATCACAGAATAATTATTAAATTAACTCACACTAGGAAAACTAGAATTACGTAGACTCCCATTGTTTCATGCCTCTATGGCTATTGTATGCCATTTTCACAGACTAGAACCTCCACTAGGATCACTAGAACCTCCACTAGGATCACTAGAGCCGCTCGATTGATATTCTTCATTATTCATGTTTTAATCACCTCATCAGTTTAAAGCAATGTTGCGATAATCATTTTAAGAAAGGGGTGTATATGGAGAAAGAATTGTTATCTATTCGTGAAGCGTCAGGATTATTAGGAGTAGCCGAAACCACCCTACGTGATTGGCTATACCAAGGGCGTTTACCCTTCTACCGTTTAGGAAGGGCTATTAGGTTGAAGAAAGAGGATATAGTTAGTTTCAGGGAAAAAGCTAGGGTTGAGGGGGGTAGTTATGAGAACTAATGGGACACTTCCAGCGCAGCTACAAAATGAAAATTTTGGCTTTGTAAAATTACGTGCAAAGACAAAAAAACCCTTTGAGGAGGAGTGGCAGAAGAACCCATATACATATGAGCAGATTCAATTGTGGATTGATAAGGGTGGTAATTATGGTGTACAGGGAGGGTATGGCGGTTTGATTATTATTGATGCAGATACACCGGAGATAGATGAAATAGTAAGAAAACACTTTCCTGAGACCTTTACTGTAAAAACTCCAGGACAAGGTCATCACTATTATTTCTTCTGTGAAGGCATAGACAAGAAGATCGTATTAAAGAAGGAGCCAACAAATGAAGGATGATAATCACTTTGGTGAGATTATAGCTCAGGGAACGCAGGTTGTTGGGCCTGGCTCAATACATCCTGATACAGG
>Ga0257122_1002676_pt1 | contig 10971 bp, 12 predicted proteins | sample SI106_120metaG_FD_190146 | JGI IMG/M metagenome (GOLD analysis project Ga0257122, IMG submission 190146) | Marine microbial communities from Saanich Inlet, British Columbia, Canada - SI106_120 | ecosystem: Environmental > Aquatic > Marine > Inlet | place: Canada: British Columbia | collected... | reverse complement strand
AACAGAGAGTGCCTGGGCATTGAAGTAGATCACTCTTTGCCAGCGCAAAGAGTGATTAAATCATTAGAACAGCTCATTGAATGGCGTGGCAAGCCTAAAGCTATTAGATGCGATAACGGGCCAGAGTACATCTCTCACGCACTCAGAGAATGGGTACAAGCAATGGATATTGAGTTAATGTACATACAACCAGGCGAGCCAATACAAAATGCTTACATAGAAAGATTTAACAGAACAGCAAGAAATGAGTGGCTAAATATGCATATTTTTGACTCAATTGAACATGCGCAAAATTTAGCAACCCAGTGGATGTGGGTATATAATAACGAACGACCTCATAGTTTAATTGGTGGGATTCCACCAAGAAAGCTACTTGAGGCTATTTAAGCAACGGAGATTCTATTTTTAGCAGGCGTTAGAAATGGGAGGATTACACCTTTACCTAAAATAATAGGCTCAAAGTCAGCATTACGATCTCGAGGAATGGACAACTCTATCTCACCATGATCGCCTTTTAAGGTTTTAGTGCCGTAGCCATTACGAGCATTGCCATAAGTGCCACCTTGCTCATATTTTGGATAACCTAGATGATGCTCCATCTCAGCGCCTAAAGCTGCTTCTACGGTCATTTTAAGTAAGGTAGATGACAAGTCTGCAAGATCAGCTTGAGTTTTAACGTCTTTTGCCAGCTCCGCAGCAAAAGACCTAAGCTTATCTTGGTTGATGTTGGATTTATTAATTTTTAGTGTGTTTGTGTTACTCATGTTTTTAACTCCTTTATTAGGGATTATAAAATATGAGGGTTTACACGGAATTATTTACAGGGTCGTTGTCCCACCCTATACCAAAATAATATTTTGAATTTTTATCTCTAATCTTCTGGTTATGATCAATAATGTTTATTATTTCATTAAGACTTCCAAAAATTCTTTTGCTTTTTAATTCATCAAATATATAATTCACAACTTCAAAATCTTCAGGATAATCGATTGTTACTCTATATTTTGACCAGTCTTTATCTTGTGTATATTGACTGCTTGTGTAGTTCTGATCTTGCCAGAATTGAAAAGTAACATGCTCTCTACGGTGTTCATCTTGCACTTCTACGTTAGCCCTTTCTAAAGCTTGCATACTAAATACTTCAATATCAGACCCATCTGGAAATTTACTTGTTTCAGGTGGCACAGTATTAGCGCAATAATCAACATCATCGTCTTCAAATCTTTGCACCACTTTATCAATAATATCTGGATCAATAAGTGGACAATCGGCTGTCATACGAACCACTGTATTATAATTGTACAATTTGGCACAATCATGATATCTAGTCATTACGTCATTTTCACTACCACGATAGCAATCAACTCCATATTCCTTACAAAAATGTTCAATCGCATCATCCTTCTCTAAGTCACTTGTTGCAACAACAACTTTATCAAGTTTTCTTGATTTTAATATTCTGTCCAACTGATAGGCGAGTAAAGGTCTGTCATTCACCTCCATCAAAACCTTTCCAGGTAGTCTTGTGCTACCCATTCTTGCTTGTATGATTGCTATAATCATTAGCTAAGTCTTTTAAACATATCTGTTCTTATTTCAGTTTCAAGCAAGTCTAAAACCTTATCCTTGTTAATTGCATCCGACATAATTTCAAATACCTTGTCCACTATTTCTAAGTATTTATTAGCAATCTCAATTGTATGCGCATAAGTAACATAAACACTTGTTGATGCTAGATACCCTCTCTTTAACATTTCCTGAATAAAGAGTGTTGCAATTGGATTGTTAGCTTCTCCATAATTTAATTTGAATGTAATGAGTGGCTTATAATCAGTAATAAAAATATCCAAGTTATGTTTTTTGGCCAATTCACCCCATCCGTTACCAATGTGTGTGCCAACTTCAATAAGGTGCTTATAAACCCTGCAGTCTGTTAATTTATTTAATGTCGCTAATCCAGCTACAAAACCCACTCTTTCTGTCCACATTGTTGAACTGATAAAAGTATTTTGCGCTGAATCCATAACTTCTTTTTTTCCCACAACTGCTGATATTGCAAATCCATTGCCCAATGCTTTTCCATATACTACAATATCTGGATCAAAATCAAACAGCCTGTAAACACCACTTTCTGACATTCTTAGTCCTGAAGTTATCTCATCAACAATAACGACTATATCTCTCTTCTTTGACTCTATATCTATGGCCTTTAAAAAATCAGCACTTGGCAAGTCATACCTCGCACCCTCCAAAACAACTACACCAATATCATTATACTGTCCAAGTAGCTTCTTAAAATCATCAATATCATTATATTTGAAAGGAAAAGCTGTGCCACTTAGCCCAGAGGGGACCCCCGATGGCTCCAAACCTGGTAAAAGGTGCTCATCCAAATTTGATTCCGAGCTTAAATTGGTTGCTAAATACCAATCTGTCCAGCCATGATAGCCACTAAACGCTACTTTATCGCGCTTAGTGTGTGTTCTGGCTATTCGCACAGCAAGACTCATAGCCTCCCCGCCGCCACGTGCAAATTTCACACCGCCCATTGATGGATTTAACTCTAATAATTTTTGCGCAAGTTTAACCTCTTCAGGAGCGTTTAACGTTGTATTGACTCCTTTATTAATAGCCTCAATAACACTTTGATTTACATCATCATCTGCATAGCCAAGAATCGCTGTTCCTATACCATTTTGAGCCATATCAATATATTTATTTCCATCTAAATCCCAAATCTGACAACCTTTTGCCTTGCTAAAATAAACTGGCCATAAATCTGGGGCATACCTATCGGGTCTCTTAGATAGGAGTCCATTGCCACCAGGTATTATTTCTGTTGCTTCTTGCCATAATTTTTGCCCACTATTCAATTTATTATCCACATTCATTTTATTAACCACATTCATTATAAAAATCTACTTAACCGCATAGAATACATGTGTATTTTTTTATAGGACTATATTTAGTCATTGCTTTCTCCATATATAATATTTTTTATATCTAAAATTGATACTATTCGATTATCAATATGAGTATATAAATCATTTTCATCCAATAAATAAACATTCAACCCTATGTCTTTTGCGGGCAAATAGTCTAATAAATAACTATCTCCTGTATAAATAGAATCTGATATACAGTACCCAGATGTTTCAAAAAAAGATTTATAAAAGTTGATATCTGGCTTTTCTAATCCTACCTCTTGTGATATATGAACAAAATCAAAAAAATTATCTAATTTAAGATTATGAAGAATATCTTTTAATCTTGTATCAAAATTAGAAATTAATGACAATGAATACCCATCTTTTTTTAGTTCTTTCAGCAGTTCAAACAAGTCAGTTCTAACAGTCCAGTGCTTTTTAATTCCTAAAAAAAAAATTAAAAACTCTTTATTAATATCCTCTGAAAAATGCACTAAACCAAGCATTGTAAATAGTTGATAATTATATTTAAGATAAAAATTATTTTTATCCACTATATTATTTATTTTTACTGAACTATATGGCAAAGATATATCTATATATTTATAAACTTGGTAAATTTTTTGTTTTGATATTTTAATTTTTTTTTGTACTAAAAAATCTTCTAAAATATCTTCTCTTGTTGGCTTTAATTCAGCGATAGTTTCAGCAAAATCAAAAAGTATATTTTTAATCATAGTTCGTTACTCCTGCTAACCAAATCTTCAACTTGCTGAGTATCCGAGTATACTTCTTCATAATATCTCATAACATTGAATATCACATCACTATTCACTTTTTCAATGTTTTGATTTAAAAAATTTTCTTTTATGTACATTTCTGGGGCGTTAAACACTCTACTTATAATTCCTGTAGTGCCAGAAAACCTGCCATTAAATTCAAAGGGAACAAGTTTATTATTAACCAATCTACTTTGAATATTTAAATACTTGATTTTTAATTTTTTTGCAATTATTTCAAGCTCTAGCTCTAGCGCTTTGTCAATAACCCTCTCTGCTTTAAATGTCGTACCACCCTTCAACTCTCTTTTTAAAGTACATATGCCTTTAACCTCTAAATCATCCCCAAGATATATTCCTGTTGTATATTCTTCTCCATCCAAATATTCTTGCAATATAACTGTTTCATTCCTAATCCAAAGATATGCCTCTTCTTTTGTTCTTATTGTAATAATATTAACAGCGCCTCTTCCCCTTCTTGGTTTAGATAGGATTGGATATGTTGTTTTAGATAAAAAATCATTAACTTCTTTTTTGTTTACAGGTACTATTGTTAATGGTGTAGAAAAGCTATGTTGTTTTAAAAATTGATATGTTAAATATTTATCATCACAATATTCAATTTTCTCAATATCATCAACAAAAACTTTTACTTTCGATTCTGATTCTAAATAACTTTTATTATTTGAAATTATTGGTATTTCATTATCTACAGTAGGAATAAAAATATCAATACTATGTTTTTTAATAATTTTCAATAAAGTAGTAATATAATTGTCATCACTTGAAAATGGCACAATATAAGACTTATTATCTTTATATAACCATGAACTTTTCGAACTAACGCATATTTTATATATTTCTATATCTAAATTCGATAATTCCAAACATTTAATAATACCTTGTGCAACATCACCACCTACACCTGATACCAATACTTTAATAGTTTGCTTCAACATACTTTGTTATCACTTTAAAAACATCTATAGAAACATCATCGACACTCTTTAAATTATTATTTTTATACATTTTCATAAATTGCTCATGCCTGTCAAAATCACTCCCTTTCACTCTCAGCATTTTTTGCATATCTGTGTCCATCGCCCCTGGATCGTAATGAATAACATTTAATCTTTTACTTTCTAAATTAGAAATTTCTAATAAATGATAGTAGGCAAGTTTCAAGGAGCTATAAAGGGATAGGCCTTTATTTTTACTATCTTTTGCACCAGATGTAATATTTATTACTAAAATATTTTTATTTAAATTGAGTAGAAATTTTAATATTAATATTGGCGCTACATAATTAATATTAACACTTGACTGAATATTTTCAAGACTTAAATTATTTACACTTGACGGCTTTAAAATGGCCGCATTTGATATGAAAACAATCAAATCATATTTAAAAAAAGTTTCTTTAAGATCATTATTCAGCATCTTTTCCAATAATTTTGCATCATTCAAATCAATTAAATAATTTGAAAAATTCTTATTATTTATTATTTTACGATTAAACGGAAAAATATCATTATTATTTTTAATAATCACATTCTGCAATGATTTTCCAAGCCCTCTACTTGTCCCCGTTATAATATATGCTATTTTCATTTATTTAGAGATCCTTCTAAACGGTACTGTATTTTTTTCAACTTCCCTAATACCAAATTTTTCATTTCCAAATATCAATTCCAATTCTCGAACATTTTTGATTAATTCATTCATTTGAAATTTGGTAATAGAGACCGAGGCGTCGACACACTCAAACTCTTCATCAATTTTAAAATGCTTTTCAAGGATCTGTGCGCCTGCTGCTGCTGCATAAACAGGAACCTTAATATCGTTGGTATGATCTGATTGTCCTATAATGCAGTCAAACTCTTTTTGAAGTTTTACTAAGTTTGAAAGCTTTGCATCTTTTTCTTGTGTAGGATATGAAGATATACAATGTAAAATAGCAATATTTTCAGTTCCCTTGCTTAATAACCTGTAAGCCTCTCTTATTTCATCCAAATTTGACATCCCCACAGAAATTATCACAGGTTTTCCTGTTTTAGCCACTTCTGCCAAAAGACTATGATTTGTTATGTCAAAGGACGCTATTTTGTAAAGATCTGTCCCAATACTTTCAAGATACTCAACACTCTCTTTATCAAAAGGTGTAGAAAAAAAATCCACATCGTATTGTTTAGTGTAATCCCTTAACTCTTTGAATGCTTCAAATGGGAGCTCTAAATCTTTTAGGAGTTTAAACACTTCATTATTACCTTTTGGCGCTCTTTGCTCTGTAATATACGTTTGAAATTTAACCGCATCTACTCCCGATCTAGCAGCTGAATCAATTAATTGTTTTGCAATTTTAATGTCACCTCTATGGTTAATGCCAATTTCCGCAATAATATAAGTCCTATTATCAGTGTTAAACCCAAAATCTCTTAATTTTTTAATCACCATGCTGTAAAGCCTCCATCAATTACAATATTCTGCCCTGTTGTGTAGCTTGCAGAATCTCCAGCTAGATACAAAATAGCACCAACCATTTCCTCAGTATTTGCCATTCTATTCATTGGTGTTCTAAAGTTGTAGTTTTTTTGAAAACCCTCCCCTTGTGGATTTTCAGGATTAAGAATCCCACCAGGACTTACACAATTCACTCTGATATTTCTATCTGCCAAATGCGCTGAAAAATATTTGGTCATTTGAATAACACCTGCTTTTGTTGCCCCATATACTTCAGAATTTTTTCTTGGCAAATCAGTATAGTTTCTGAAGTCTGGACTCACAACGCCATAAGTTGAGCCGATATTAATAATCGACCCTTGTTGTTTATTATGCTTATCAAATAAATTCACATAAGTTTGTATATCAAAGAACACACCTTTTAAGTTAACGTCTACCACCCAGTCAAAAGCCTCCTCTGTTCTTTTTTCAAAATCTTCAAAAGTACTTACTCCCGCATTATTAACCAATACGTCTATAGAGCTATATTTGTTAATAATAGCTTCATAGGTTTTCTGTTTTTCAGTCTTGTCTGTTGCATCTAGCTCATAATAATTAACACCATCTAGTCGCTTATTATCAACATTCAAATCCACACCCACGACTATCGAACCTGAGTTAGCAAAAGCCTTACAAATTTCAGAGCCTAATTGTCCACATGAGCCGGTCACCAAAACAACCTTATTTTTCAAATTAAATAATTTATCAAGATAACTCACATTAACTCTTTAACTCTTTAACTCTTTTCAATGAAATTTCTAAATTTTCAATATCTCTATAATATTCAACTGTTAAATATTTAACATTTTCACACTCTGAAATTATTTTACTGACTTCCAATAATTCTTCATCATTAGGGTAGCTATGTGCATCGTAAGCTTGATTTAACTTATCATCAATACCATAGGTACAGATATGTACTTGAATGACTTTATCTAACGGTAACTCTCTTTTATATTTTTCAAAATTAATATTTTTATTAAAGCATGTAACTTTTGCATGCGCTATATCAAATAAAAATCTGAGATTATTCTCATTTACAATCTCAGAAATAAACTCTGCTTCTGTTATATCTCTATAAGCTTCTGTTGGATAGTAATTGTTATTTTCAATTGCTATATCTACACTAGCGCCGAATATCTTCTTAATTTTGGTGAAATTATTTTTGGCAAAGCCTTTCATTTCCTCGCGCGTATACTCTCTCCCACCTAAATAAGCAGACCTGCCACTAAGTGACGGTTTATCACAACAAGTAGCACTATGTAGCGTCAATAACTTTAAATTAGGCTTGGTATTTTTTATCTTTTGTAAATACTCCCATTCCACATCACTCCATTCATGTATTGGTTGCAACTCACAATGAAATAATTCTTGTTTATCAAGGTGATTATCGTAATTTATACTTCTATCTCTGCATTCCAACACATCAGAGTTTTTTACAATAATTTTTTCATAGTCTTTATTTTTAAATAAGTGGGAAACTGGTGTTGCCAATCTAATCATTAAAAAACTCCTTTACTTTGTTACAAATGTATTTTACACCTGATATTTCTAAATCATAATATATTGGCAATCTCAATAGTCTCTCGCTTTCTTTGGTTGTAAATTTATCCTTGCCATGAAAATGATTATATTTTGAGCATTTCTTAGATTCATGCAACGGAATATAATGAAACACACTTTGGATTTTGTATGATTTAAGGTGCTCAATCATCCTTTGCCTTTCGTTAATATCTTTTAACTTAATATAGAACATATGTGCATTATGCTTCAGTTCATTTGGTATGATCTGCAAATCAACTTGACTTACTTTAGATAGTTGTTCTGAATATTCATTCCATAGAGACAACCTTTTCTCATTAACCTTAGGCGCACTCTCAAGTTGAGCATATAAAAATGCTGCATTTAGCTCACTTGGTAAATAACTACTGCCAATATCAACCCATCTATACTTATCCACCATGCCACGAATAAACTGACTACGATTAGTCCCTTTTTCTCTAATTATTTCCGCCCTTTGTAGAAAAGATTCATCGTTTAATAAAATAGCACCACCTTCACCACACTGATAGTTTTTAGTTTCATGAAAACTAAAACAACCGATATGACCAATAGACCCCAGAGGTTGACCCTTATATGTTGACATTAACCCTTGAGCAGCATCCTCAATAACAAATAGATTGTGCTTACTTGCAATAGACATGATTGTATCCATTTCGCAAGCCACTCCAGCATAGTGAACAGGCACTATTGCTTTTGTGTTTTCTGTGATAGCATCTTCAATCTTTGTTTCATCTATATTCATTGTATCTGGACGAATATCAATAAATACAACCTTCGCCCCTCTTAAAATAAAAGGATTGGCTGAAGAGACAAATGTATAACTGGGCATAATAATCTCATCGCCAGGCTTTGTATCTATAAGAATTGCTGCCATTTCTAGAGCGTGAGTACAAGATGTTGTCAACAGCGCCTTTCTAACTTTGCAATTACTCTCTAGCCAAGAATTACATTTTTTTGTATAACTACCATCACCTGAGAATTTATTATTGGCAATAACATTTTGCAAATTATCTATCTCATTTCCAGTAATTAACGGAGTATTAAATTGAATCATGTTTGTTATCAAACTATATTGCGTAATTGGCAATTTTAATTAAATATTTACCGTATTCATTTTTTTTCATTGGCTCTGCAAGTTTCAACAACTGCTCTTTAGAAATATATTTTTTCTGAAATGCAATCTCTTCAAGACATGCAATTTTCAACCCTTGGCGATTCTCCAGAACTTCAACATAACTTGAGGCCTCGTGCAAACTCCTATGCGTCCCTGTGTCAAGCCAAGAAACACCCCTTCCTAAAAGCTCAACTTTTAAATTATCATTATTCAAATAAAAATTTAACATGTCAACAATTTCAGTCTCCCCCCTTTCAGAAGGTACCAGCCCTTTAGCAATTGATGGCGCATTTCTATCAAATACATACAACCCTGTAACAGCATAATTTGACTTGGGTGTAGTGGGTTTTTCTTCTATTGATAATACATTTAAATTCTTATCAAACTCAACCACACCATACCTTTCAGGATCTGAAACATGATAACCAAACACTGTAGGATTTTTTTTCTCGAAACTTAGAATTAAATACTTGTTAACAAATGTGTCCGAATGAAAGATATTGTCGCCTAAAATCAGGCAAACATCACTATCACCAATAAATTTCTCTCCAATAACAAAAGCCTCTGGCAATCCTGTGGGTTTTTCTTGAATCTTGAACTCGATATTAATACCCAAGTGTGAACCATTTCCTAACAAGTCAACAAATAAGCTATTATCCTCTGGAGTGGTGATAATTAGAATATCTTTAATTCCAGCCAACATTAATGTTGATAATGGATAGTAAATCATCGGCTTATCATATATTGGCAGTAACTGTTTTGAAACAGATCTTGTTAATGGGTACAACCGCGTCCCTGAGCCACCTGCTAGTATTATTCCTTTCATGAATTAATCACTCCTAATCTTTCACCTTGATAACTACCATCCTTCACCCGATCGCACCAAACGGTATTCTCTAAATACCATTCAACGGTCTTTTTAATACCTGTTGCAAAAGTCTCATCAGGTGTCCAGTTAAGCTCATCAGCAATCTTGCTAGCATTAATTGCATATCTGACATCATGACCTGCTCTGTCACCCACATAAGTAATAAGCTGCTCATACTTATCAATCCCATTAAGTGTACTTGGTACTAGCTCATCCAGGATACTACAAACAGTTTTAACAACCTTAATATTTTGCAATTCATTATGCCCGCCAATATTGTAAGTTTCACCAACTTCACCAGTTAGTGCAACATGAAGTAATGCTCTTGCATGATCATCAACATATAGCCAATCACGTATTTGTTTACCGTTGCCATAGATTGGTAAACCTTTACCTTCTAATGCATTAAGAATAATGAGAGGTATTAGCTTCTCAGGGAACTGATAAGGACCGTAATTATTTGAACAGTTCGTTATTAGAGTTGGGAACTTAAAAGTTCGCTGCCATGCACGTACCAAATGATCAGAGCTCGCCTTTGCTGCTGAGTAAGGTGAGCTGGGCGAGTACGATGTTTCTTCAGTAAAGAGATCGTCAGTATCCTCTAAATCACCATAGACTTCATCAGTAGACACGTGATGAAACCTAAATCTGTCTTTTCTATCATCATCTAAGCTAGACCAATAGTATCTAGCCTCTTCAAGCAATACATAAGTACCAACGATATTAGTTTGTATAAACTCACCAGGGCCATCAATTGATCGATCAACGTGCGACTCAGCTGCTAAGTGCATAATCACATCAGGTCGATGTTCATTAAACACACGTTTAATCTCATTGGCATCGCAAATATCTACTTGTTCAAATGTGTATCTTGCATCATCCTCAATAGAGGTCAGAGACTCTAAATTGCCAGCATAGGTAAGTTTATCGACATTAACAACACAGTGATCTGTATTGTTAATAATATAACGGATAACTGCGGAACCGATAAATCCCGCACCTCCAGTAATTAGAATATTCATACAATACTTTGACCATACTGGCCTTTTCTACATTTTATTCGTTTAATTGAGACCTTTGAATAATTCATAATTTCCATCCCTTAATTCCATTTTTTTACCACCCCAAAACCTCTGACAACTTTTTAAAATTTCTTATATAGAACATCCTAAGAAGCCTTCTTCTTATTCTGGTTCAATTTTATACTTTCCTGATACACAT
>Ga0257122_1002672_pt1 | contig 10984 bp, 13 predicted proteins | sample SI106_120metaG_FD_190146 | JGI IMG/M metagenome (GOLD analysis project Ga0257122, IMG submission 190146) | Marine microbial communities from Saanich Inlet, British Columbia, Canada - SI106_120 | ecosystem: Environmental > Aquatic > Marine > Inlet | place: Canada: British Columbia | collected... | reverse complement strand
CAAATCGCCGGAGTAGAATCTGCAGCAGACACACTCCGAGGCGGGTCTGCCGAAGTTCGCTATCACCAATATTCCGGTGGCCACGAGTTCGGCCCTTGGATCGACGAACTCGAAGAAGCTCTTCAATGGGTAATTGGTAACGCACCAGCGTCATAGGTTCTCATAGTCAAAGGTGCGTTGGCGGATACGGTCTACGTTATGACCCGGGCTAATTCCCGCGCAGAATAGGGTCGTTCAAAAACTGGCTAGGATACGCTGAGGTCGACAAGCTCTGCTCCGTCGGGCCAGCGGGCGACTTTCGCTCCTGTGCTTGCGGCTTGGGCCGCGGCGATGCGGCCCGCCAAACGCGGTCTTGTCGATGCCTATCAGGCTTGCTCGCTGCGCTGCAAGTTCCACTCGTTTGTTCGGTGGAAGATTCAAGTTCGTGGCATCCCGACAGGTAGGCGTTCAAACAATCTCGATCTTCCTGAGAGAAGTTACTGAGAGTCACCGCTAGTGCCGAATCATTTGGGCCGGTATCTGCACGCACGACCATTGCGCTGCATCGCAACAATGACGAACGACCGGGAACGTAGGTAACGAGTTCAAACGTGGCACCAACGCCAATTTCCGGTAGGCCCACGACGAGCATGCCGTTGTTGCTCAGGTCCTTTGCAAGACAACGATACGTCTGCGTGTCGGACTTGAGCATGACACGCTCCTCGAAATGAACACGCCGCGTCTCACGGCGTTCTGCATGATTTTGACTTCGCATGGTTACACTTCTCACTTCGATTTCATTCTGACACTGGGCACATGTTGCGGTTGCTTATAACCATGCAATGCCTGTGCCGACGCCTTCGCTATGTCGGTTGCACTGATATCAGTGACTTACTCGGCCTGTAGCTCCTAGATCACAGGCTACATGCGCCACCCAACGGCTGGCGTAAAGCTCCACGACCAGCGCGCGGTAGCGTAATCCGAAAACAAGCCCCGCTATCTCCCGCAGGTTCGACAACGATGTCGCCGCCATGTTCCTTGATCAGGCTATAGGCTGCGGGAAGCCCAAACCCAGCTTTGACCCGCTTTGTTGAGCTATCGATCCGAATCTCGAAGAGTCTTTGACCGTCGCTCGGGGATATTCCGGGTCCTTCGTCGGCGATGGCGATTACCACGGACGTGGCGTTCTCATTTGTGCTTAGCCGGATTTGACCTTTGCCTTTGTTGGCCTCGAAGGCGTTGGTCAGGATTGTCATTAGTGCGAGGTTTAGCCGCGAGCAAGTTGTTGGCTCAGCCGCGACCAGAACGACGTATCCTTCGAAGCCTCCCGTTTGGGGCCTGTATCCTAGGAAAGCTCGCAACCTACGAGACAGTCCTCCTCCTTCTGAATCGTGATATGGTGCGGCCATGACGCTCATTCCCGACATCCAAGGCGCCGAAGCATTTTCAAAAGCAAAAGACGACACCCGCTTGTGGCGCGCTGTTATTGAGAAACTGGGCGGCGACTACGGTTTTTCCGGGGAGATCCGCCAATTTTACAATGGCTCGACGGTCGTTGCGTCGATCGGGGACGAAGCAGTCATCAAGCTGTTTGAGCCTTGGACTCTAGCTCTTCATTCGAACGAAGCCAGTGCACTTGGTTTTCTTCATTCTATGGTCCCTATTCCCACGCCCAAGTTGTTCGGCTCGGGAAAGATAGAAGACTGGGGCTATCTTGTGATGGAGCGACTTCCGGGCGAAAATCTCACGTCCCAATGGGACAAGATCGAAGCGGATAACCTAGCGGCCATTTGCGCCGAGGTTGGGCACTATACTCGGGTGTTACATTCCCTACCGATTCCGCCAGACCCTCGCCTACAAGAAACATGGCGTGAGTTTGCGCAGGAACGAAAGGAACTCTGCATTGAACGTCATCGTTGCTCAGGTATTGTGAACGACTCATTGCTCGCAGAGATTTCTGATTATGTCGAAGATGCCGCTCTTGAAGATGAGGAACTTGTCTTCTTACACACCGAATTGGACAGCAATAATGTTCTGGTGAACTTCGACAATGGCCGATGGCAACTAAGCGGACTTGTGGATTTTGAGCCGTCCACTGTGGGGTATCGGGAATACGATTATGCAGGACCGTCGATTTTCTTAGCGAGAGGCGATGGTGCGCGCTTTTCAGCCTGGGCCGAAGGATGCAAGGCGGATCTGGATAGTCGTACTCGCAAACGAATACTGCAATGGATCTTGCTCCACCGCTACAGCAACCTGCGCTACTATTTTGAAGTTGTAGGGCGCAAATCCATACCGAGCACGCTTGTTGAGATTGGCGACATTCTAGTGCCGCAGTTCTAACTAGAATTCAGCCTAGTATTTCCGCAGCGCCTTATTTATCCATTTGTGAATGGAATGATAGGAAGGGCCGCTAAGGTACATCACCGCGCAGGTACCGCTGAGAACATCGAGTCCCCGCTCGGCGGCAATAGCGAGAGCCTCTGGTGTATCCCGTCCCATGTGAATCCAAATATGACGAACGCCCGCATCCGCAGCTTGGGAAATCCACCGAGCCGTTTCTTCTCGGGGCACTTCCAACACAGCCGCCTCGACTTTCTCGGGAAGCGAAGCGAAATCGGGATAGGTAGTGTCACTTCCGATCTTCTTCGCAATCGTGTCGACTGGGAAAACCCGCTTGCTCTTCCCTTTTAGTTTTTTGTAGGTCAGCGTTGGAAAATCCTTTCCTCCTCCATGGCCTACAACCGCAAAGCTACTGTGATTCCAAAACTGCTCTCGTTTAGATGCCATCGACTGTCATCCTTTCAGTCAGCTGCAATGGGTCACAGCCTAGCCATTGGCCATGACTTTCCTGACCTCGAATTTGGTCCGCCGGCACCCTAGCACGGAGCAAAGCTAGGCCGAGGAAGTAACATCAAGGCCTGCCCCGGATTTGATATACATCAACTATTGCCCTTCAGCCGCAGATCTCGTATTGATATCCCTCAAACCAATCGTGCAAGGAGTGAACGATGAAATTAGCAGCAACTGCACTTATCCTTTTTTCAGCCGCTGGTGGTCTGAGTTGCAAGGACAGCGCCAGCAGCGCCAGTACCAGTACAACATCGGCTGAACCAAAGTCGGCTGTCAAAGCCGATGTTCTTCTAACCTATTACGCACTACCCGGCTGACGCGCCTGCGGAAAAATTACGACCATCGTGAATGGTCTACAGAAGAGTTCTGCAGGAAAGACTAGCGCCACAACCATTGATGCGACGAAGCCCGCCATGAAGGAAACGCTGAATAAGCTGGGATTCGAAACCCATGGCTTGGTGGTTCGCAACAGGGCTGGAAAAATCATCCACAAAGAAAGCGGCCACAAGTTTGGTCTTTTGTCGATCGACGGTTGGGTAACGGCTGCCAAGGACAGCAACGAGTAGGCAAAGGCCGTTTCAGCCATCTGGAATGCTATTTGCTTTAGGGCACGATTGGGAGAGTAGGGAGATGAAGCCTTGGAGTTAAGGTGATTCTCTCAGATAAGAAAACTAGGTTCTCTAAGTCGCGGTTATCCAACGGGGTACCTTCGCCGCTAGGCGGGTACCTTCGCACCGGGTGCAACCGAACGTTTGCACGGCAAACGACCAGTGTGTGCGCCACTATCATCGTGTTCTTTTCTTGCTTTTGGCCCGGGAAGGCGGCGAGTGAGGAACTTAATCGTAAGCAGATTGAGAGCCTATTGGCTCAGACAATGCAACTTCGATCCCCCCAAAAGTTACACAAGGCGGCCGATGCGCTGAACGAGCTACGCCGCCAAGGCATTCGCCTTAGCGACAAGACGCTCGCCTGGGTCGCCGCTAGCCGGTCGAAAGGCCGTCGCGCGGAAGCTGAATGGGATTCCCGGCGGCCAGCCGGCCCGGGCATCGCAAGCGATTGGTCAGGCGAGCAGCGCGTCGAGGATGCCGTAGATGCGATGCGACGGATGGACAATACACAACGGGTCTTTGCCTATGTGAAGGCGAGTAAGGACAAGACAACATATGTGTTTCGTAGGCGTTGGCATTTTAGGGAAGTCGATGCAAACCACATTCGGCGCCCCACCCTTTCCGCAGACATCGTTCGTTGGATTAACCCAGAGCCTAACCGGTGGGGCATCGTTGCCAGGAACGCTCCAGAACTAGACGGCCGGGACTCTTTTTGGGAATTCGAAAATGCTAACAGTGAAATGCTTGAAACCGCCAAGAGAATTAAGAAGATGACCGACGGCAACCACCGTCTGAGCAAGAGCATATTGAGACGATTGGCCCGCGAAGCGCGCAGCCTGCGCTATGACGACGGTGGTACCTTTGGACAACGATCGAAGACGACAAAAAAACAGAGTGAAAACCCTGGTTACGTCAAACTGATGCGAGAGCTGGACAGAGCCTTGGCGTTGCAGTCACCCACCGTGGTTGCCCGGGTCAAATCCAGAAGAAGCCGAACGCCCCACCTCCGCTATATTCCGACCCCTTCACGTGGTAGTAGGAAGTAGCGAAGCCTGAGCATTCCCCCACAGGATTGCCGAACCATCATCGCGTTACGAAGAGGGTGAATAGTGCTTTATCGCGCGCCATATCTACGTGGGCTCCAAAGCGCCGTGGGATCACACCGGTGGCAATGCTCCGCAATACGAAGAAGCACCACCCGAGTGAAATAGTCTTAGCCGCTGACCCGACACTATCGGTATTTGGCGACTTTGGGCATGTACCGATTCAAGACCCGGGCGTTGTCTGCTCCGGCCTCGCAGCCGATCTTAACGCCCGACACGATGATATCGGGATTTGAAAAGTAGAGTAACCGGCTGCATTCGACTCCTATCCCACCGTCCGCAGCTCGTCGATCTTCACAAGGTCCAGGGTAGGCCATCAGAGTATACTGCCGAAGGCTATGAAGCGTTGCGCCACGCGCATACGAAAGGGAGATCCGTGCCGGTTCGGTCACTTCGTCATGGTGGGCGCCAAAGTTGTGCCCCAGTTCATGAGCGAGAACATGCGTCGCACCACACCCTTGGTCGACCACGTGAACGGCCTTGTCAATCGATGAGCTTCGGTTGTAGTCGTATTGGGCGGCAAAGCCACAGAAATCTGGGTCAGTAGAATTCACCCACAGGCTTATTATGTCGGCGCTATGTTCATTTCTCAATCCGGTCAAATCAGAACTTGCGTTGCCAAGTTGCTCCGCCGCCCAGTCGCGATCTTCAACCAACGTGGCTGCTTCCAGATAGCTCGTCGAGGTCATGTGAGCCACAACTACACGATGGTCAATTCGGCTTTTTGCGAGGATGTCGTTCGTGACGTCGAGATCTCGTCGAATCCGGGCTTCGATGAAGGTTGGGTCGTGAGGGGCCGAAGGGTGTGCCGCTCGATTTCGAGCCTCCCGTGTATAGAGAAATAGGACACTCACAACCGTTCGAGGGTCGAATCCGAGTTCATCGTAGACCCCGATGTGCTTCATCGTGGGGTGCACTGTCGTCGGTGATGCGGAATAGCCCTTATCAGATACGCCGCAGTCGCGGTTATTGGGAAGCAATTGGCTAACAACGACTTCCCCGCGAGCCGTTGATCGCACTCGGTACGTCACGGTTCCAACTTGAAGGCTTCCAATCACAAGGTCCTTCTCGATTCGTAACACGGCATCTCCCGATGGCGATCGGCCAAACCACGATTGTCCGAATTCATCTGCAACGCTAAGCGCCGTCCTTGTGAATCGCACGACAGAACCGTCCAGAAGCGGGATGCCGAGCCGAAATCCTGGCATTTGGCCACCGAGAAGGGAGGTGCCCTCGACAACCAGATAGCCGAAAATGTCGTCTACTTCCATCATTTCCTGTATCAGGGTTTCACTTGCAGTGGTCTGTCGGAGAATCGTCATTGTCGATGCTTGTTCGGTAGACGCAACAATCGTGTCTCGAGGTCCGCAGCCAATCGCGGCAAATACCATGAGGCCTAAACAAAAAACGGTGAGTGGTTTTATTTTGAATATCAATCGCGTGCTGGTCATACGAGTCTCTCCTTTTGGTTCTCGAATTGCATTGAAGGCGAAAAGAAGCTCAGCCGGAACAAATGGGTGTATCGACTGGAATCTCGGGCTGAGGAGACGTGACTTCGTTTACGAGTTGGGACCGAATGTCAAACGCATCCGAGATGCAGCCGCCTTCAACGATAAGCCGATTGTCTTCAGCGCCAGCGGCAGGGCGAGAATAGAATCCATATACCAAGTCGTCGTCCAGAAAATTTGAATCCGCGACAATTCTGCTGTTGCGGTAGACGAGTCTCTGCCCGTGCTCCACGGCATCCCCCGTCGCCTTGGCACATTGGCTATGTTGCCACCAAATATCGGCAACGGCGAAAAAGAGCGTGTCACCGGCTGCTGTCTTCCGTGTCGTGATGACATTGCAGCTATCGAAGAGTACATCCCCAGGGCAGATGATGCGGTTGAACTTACCGTCGGCGGCCCCCACTTTGATGGTGGAGTTGCGAAAAACGACATTCGACTTCGGCGCGAAAAGGTTGAAGGGGGCGTCCGCGTAGCTATTGGTAACGGTGACAGTTGAGCCCGGCTTGAGGCCGATGTCGAAGTCGCCATCCAACAGGTTTAGATTGTCGAAAGACACCTCAACGCTTAAGTCGCCTTCGTAGCCCGCAGCGTCGACCTCAATGTCGATGCCGGTGTCGTCTCGGTCGCCCGATGTGGTGAAGTTGGAAACCTTAGCGATGCTATGGCCACCGGTGAGGGTGAAGCCCCCTCGAAATACGTTCGTTGCGGTGCAAGCGTCCACTGTGATATCGAGGTTCTTCACAGCGTGAATGCCGTCGCCCACACCGTCTTCCATCTCAACGTCTTCGATGAAAACCTGCAAACGATTTTCTTGAGCTGCGTCTACGGAAAGGAAGATGAGCGCCGCGTGCTCCAGTTCCCAAGCGTCATAGTCGCCTTGTTGGTGGCTATTTCCGTCAAAGCGAAGTCCTTGAATGATAAGCGGGCCGCTGTCACCCACCGTGTAGCCCGTAGCGGCCATTGGGTCACCGAAGTTGGAATAGGTGGTGAACGTGCGCACCCAGTGTAGGTCGAATCCGAGGCTTTCCAGGTAATCGCCGCTTGGACGAATCAAGGCCGCGTCATAGCCAACGTAAGTGATATTCTCGTGAATCGTAACGGAGGTCACGAGGTAGTTGCCCGCAGGGAAATGGAGTACTCCACCGCCATCCGCGTCGAGCGTATCGACGGCCAATTGAATTGCCGCCGTATCATCGGCAACGCCGTTTCCCACCGCGCCAAAACCCCTAACGCTATAGAGATTTGGACGATCATTGTCGAGGAGCGTCAGCGTATGTATCTTCTGTTCGCCGAGAACGGCAACGTCTGGATTGGGTATACCAAGCGTGAACTCGACCGTTTCATCCATTTCGAAAAAGGAATCGTCAACCAAGTCTAGTGTGATGGATGCCATGCGTTTTCCCGCAGGGATCCGAATCACTCGTTTGCGTCGCTTGAAGGAAAAATCCTGGCCCGTTCCTCTTTTCTGTTCGCGGGCAATTCCGCCGCTGATGGAAAACGGAAGGGTGACGTCTTCAAGGGAGACACGCGAAAGGACCACGCGGATGCGAATTCGGCCGGCACCTTCATCCACGCTAGACTCTGGCGCTTGAAACGAAACCGCAACCGGCGCCGAAGCATCGAACGCGCCGCCTCGTGCAGCCGCGTTATTAATGGAAAGAACGTTTATCGCCAAACCCACACAAACACAAAAGACCGCGTGCCTTCCGAACATCATTTCCCCCCTAGTATCTTGTTGATACCGGAGAGCAGTGCAGATTTGGTGCCAGAATGGCCGGCTGTCGCCATGAGGAGATGGCCCCGCTAAGCAGCTTCAGTCATAGGGGAATATCTATTGGTCAGTGACGAATGAGGGAATTAGGCTTTTCCCGATTGGGGGCGCGGACAAAGAGATCCGAGTGGACACGGCGAACCGACAGAAATGCCACTGACAATCACTCGCGTCAGGCTTGCCTATTCCCAGCCTTCGTTCGCCGTAACGATGAAGATCTCATTCACGATCATCAGGTCTCCTTCGCTGTAGGGGTTTAGTACTTCGACTCTCTTAGAACAGTTGTCTCCATCATATTTGAAAGACAACGTCCGGCTTTCAACATCTCGGCGCGTGGTATTCGAGAACTCATCTTGCATATCATACGCGTCGGTGCTGTTGGGGTCGCGGTAGATCAACCGGCGTACGCCCGTACTTGAACTAAAGACACCGGTTACGACGGTGGTATGCGCGGAGCCAACCACCCAGCGGCCAGCGCCGTTTTCCTCGTACGTCCCGTACGTCATGATGACAAGTTTTTCGTCAGAGAGGGCGCTAGCGATGTCTTTCAACGAGATTTCGTTCGCGTTGCACTTCGCTGCGTTCACTCGGTCAAAATCAAAACTCTCAGGCAGTCGACTTCGCATTTCTCTCACGTAGTTTCGCGCGGGCGTCCCTTTTGCCGTTCCGAAGTCCGTCCCAAGGTCCGCCAGAAAGTCGGTGATCGATTCGTGTTTGGCCCTGTTGCGCGAGCGTGCCGATAGGGCCTCGCTAATGCCCATGCCGTCGGTCGATTCAGGTTCCCAGTCGATGTTGCCTGGCCCAACATCCGGGTATCCGTTGTTCGAGGCGAAAACGAGGACATTGGTCGCCGAAGCCACCGCGCAGTAATACTTCCCATCAAGCGGCAGGCCGTTGCGTATTTGGTCAAAGTCGGACATCCCGTCAACGTAACCGAAAAAGTTGTCATCGTCGTAGACATAGCCCCCCACCCGGCCGTCGGCCGAAGCCGCACTAGATGCACAGAGGACCAAGCCCAAAGTCGCCATAAACCAAAACGAATGGTGCCGCACTGCCATCGGTGATCTCCTTCTCTATTCAGACTAGGTGAAATACCCCCATTCAGTGCAGCATTCATACCAGCGGGGGGCGTGACCTATGGCCCATTATTCTAGGAGGTTAGGCATCATCCCCCAGCGATTTCTTTGGACCACGTAAACCAACATTGTCGGTCTGCGCCAACGCCTGTCGCAACATTAGGTCGGTCGAGTTAGAATGAGAAATGAGAATCGCTGTGCGCGAATCATGAATTGTCTCGGTTGCAAAAAGTTAGTGGGCTCAGTCGAAGAACTGCACCGTTTCGCAGGGGCACTTTTTTGCGCCCAATGCCGAACAATTGGCCCGCAGTTGAGCCGCTTGCTCACTGGGTATGAAAGTGAAAACTGGGTAGAAGACTCGGAGTCATGGCTGCGTCTATCGGCCTCAATAGACTTGCCTTTGAATATCGATCTCACGGTGACCCGGGAAACGCTTTCTCATCGACTGCGCGAACTGGTTCACCTGGGCCGCGAGTTGGAAATAGGCGACGTGTTCTTTGATGAGAAACTATGGATCGAAGCGAACCTGGCGGATCCTGGGTTAGCTAGAGATTTGCTCGACCATGACGATTTGCGATTGCCCCTACTCGTTCTCGTGCAAATGGACTTCACCGTATGTTTCCGAGGCAGTGTAATTCAAGCCGAAAGTCCTAGGCCCACGCGCGAGGAGGAGTATCGCCTCGCATTCTGTGCGTTGGTTCGAAATGCTGAAACGCGTGCCCAATCTCTCCACGAACGCGGCCATGGCCCCTATCGCTAAACGTTAACGGCAAGTAGCCATTGCGAAGAAAATCCCCCCCCGGGCTATCTACCTGTAGGGGCCCATGGAATCGGGACCGGGCAAGGCCGCCTTGGGCGGGCTGAACAACCAGGCGGTGGTCAGGCACACTAGGTTGATGAACGCCCATATCCCCAACATCACCCAAAACTGCCAACTTCTTTCGATCGCCGGAGCGGACCGTTGCGCCCAAACAAGGACAATGAGTTTTGGATAGGCAACAGAGTGAAGAATCGCCAGCGAAACGGCAATGACCACCGCTGGCTTTCCAGCGCCAATGAGTTTGTGACCGGAGATAAAGATGAGCCCCCCAAAAAACAACCCGCCAAGAATATTGGTAACCGCGCTATCCCAGATATGCACGAGGGCGAGGGCTGTCAATAGAGTCACTCCTCCACCGAGAATATTGAAGACGAGAAAAGTGCCGCATATGATCCGAAATCGTCCGGGTGCCTTCATGGCCGAATACTAGCATCAAACGCCGTACCTCCTCCTAGATTTCGGACGACCTTGGATCTGTTATCTTCCATCCAAGAGAGGTTCTTCATTTTGATAGTGTAACCGTTAATAGCAATGAGCGCTGCCATACCACTGCGTCGATCGTATTGCCGCGGTGCGAAATTGCGTCTCGAACTTTCACCAGAGCGACGGAGTGATTAATCAACCCGGGTACGGTTGCGCCGATCTTGCGGGGGGGTCATGATATACACGGTCTTCCAGACGTCTACATCCTCGGTATATTTGGCGACCTTGCCGCATCCTTTAGCGAGGTGGTCGCCCCGCGCTCTCCGCCTTGGGTCATCATCTGGCGAGAGCTCTTCGAGCACAATATGGTCGCATTTCAATTCCCGCTTGGCCTTTCGCTTAAGCGAATCCTTCGCCATCTGAATATCCGAGGATTCTCGGCTTTCTGTAAATCCAGGAATAAAGAAGCATTTCGTCAGACCGAGCATGACGACGACCATTCCCGCTATTTGAATTTTTCGCATACCTCAGCCCTATTTGCAGAAAGAACCAACCATTTTCGTAATCACCGCACGGCACTACCCGAACGGCGACACTATTGCCCGAACTCAGTCCAACAGCTCAATTACTCGACGCGGAGGTCGGCCGGTTGTCTCGCAAGAATCTTCCCGCATCGATTGCGATTCCGTTGAACAGCTCAATAACTCGACGCAGAGGTCGGCCGGTTGTCTCGCAAGAATCTTCCCGCATCGATTGCGATTCCGTTGTGATTGCTCGCTAGCCTTGCGCCCAAGTACTTCCAAGACACCACATCACTCCGACAACTTCCCGAGCCCCCTCCCG
>Ga0257122_1002667_pt1 | contig 10996 bp, 6 predicted proteins | sample SI106_120metaG_FD_190146 | JGI IMG/M metagenome (GOLD analysis project Ga0257122, IMG submission 190146) | Marine microbial communities from Saanich Inlet, British Columbia, Canada - SI106_120 | ecosystem: Environmental > Aquatic > Marine > Inlet | place: Canada: British Columbia | collected... | reverse complement strand
GCTCAGCAATTTTTTTGCGTTGTTTTTGAAGCCCAACCCAGACATTAAGTTGTTTGATCCTGCCGCCGGCAACCTGCTCAACAACCAAATCTCCACGCTTTGATTCAAGGAGTTCACTATACATGTCACAAAGGGTATCCACCTCTGCCTTCATTACAGGTTCAGCAGCAATTTTCCCCCAAATGACTTCTAATTCAGCAAGCGAAAGAGGTTTAAGCTCAGCGGTTTCTGTTGCGATTACTTGGTCATCGCTCTCGGTCACATCATTATTATTACTGTGTTTTTCTTCCACGGTTTCAACACCGCTGTTTTTTGTCAGAGTTGTTGGTTTGTTTTTTTCTTTAATTTCTGTTCCATAAAACAAAGCTGTTTGTTCTGGCGTTGCCCGCTCAATATACGATCTATCAATCCAACAAACACCGTTTGATGGCAACTTAATCGTTTGTACAACAAACGATTCGCGGTGCAGTGTTCCAGGATCAGTCGTTTCAGTATTAGTTATTTGTACCGTTTCGCCATCTGTTAATCGAAGTATTGGTCTCCAAGAACGGTAGAGTTCATCAGACTCAATGTTTTTTGCAAGGACATCTACATCTTCTGTAATTGTGCCGTTGTTCTTGTTCACAACCAACACAGAAGAGCCTTCTGTGGGATATTTAATATATCCAACCGTTTGACCAAATACATCGCCAGAGGTATTAAGTTTGAACCAGTTTTGCCTTTTTCCACTTACTAATACAAAACCCCCCTTCTTTGGAGCAGCTATTGGATAATAACTTTCGTTTGCCCCACACCGCACCAAAGCGTTGTCAGCACTTACTACTCCAACCCAGGTGTTTTCTTCGGTCTGGGTGTTCATTTCTTGTGCAACAGCTACCGTTCCCGATATTACTACTGCTGCAGAAATTGCATATATTGGTATAAAAAAAAGATTTGAATTTGTTGGCATCTTCGGCCTCCTAGACTTCCGTGTTTCGTAGGACGTAATTTATGGTGAGGGTATCGCCAAAGAGTGATTATGGCAACTCAAGGATGATGGTATTCTGTCCACATGTTTCTTAAAAGTACCCAAACCACCACCCTTTTGTTGGTTTTTTTGATTCAAGCGTGCACCTCGCCGCTTGACACATCTTCTACGGCCCACCCACCCCCTGTTAAGAGCGCTACTCCTGAAGAGATTACTAGAAACACCACAGCCACCGAGCTTGATACCGTCATTGCACTTCCCTCTCGACACAGCACCCAAGTCGAAGACACATTGAAACACAGGATTGACGAATTAAACCAGTTAGCACCCGCAAACAACAACACCCACTGGGCAGCAGATATTGGTTTTGATTTACACAAGAATGAAGCATCCTCTTTAAACCTTTCAATAGAAGACGCGGTGGGTTTTGCAATTAAAAACAATCTTGATATTGAGATAGCATCTTTTGGTCCAGCGGTTTCAAAACAAGCAACAATATCTGCAGAAGCGGCCTTCGACTTTGTGTTGGGTGCAGGCGCATCTAAAAAAAGATCAAGGATTCCACAACAACAAGTGATTGGGGCGGGTGGAGTGCCATTAAGTTCAACCGAGTCTATTCAGGACATGTTCTCAAGCGACGCGTCTCTGGTAAAAAAACTTCATAGTGGTGGGTCGTTTTCATTATCAACAGATATCACAAAAACAGACAGCCAATCAAGCGGTTTTGCGTACACACCAGATCCAGCGTGGCGGGCAATTGGAACAGTAGAACTTACCCAGCCACTTCTTAGAAATTTTGGAGAAAAAGTTACACTGTCACAAGTCCGCGTTTCGTTAATAAACGAAAGCATATCGATAGAAGATGTTCGAAAGACCCTCAACACAACAATTTCATTAACAGAAAAAAACTACCTAGACCTATGCCTCCAATGGAAAAAACTACAGGTTGGCCTGTGGCTTCTTGAACAAGGAGAGCAGGTTGTTGAAATATTGGAACTAAGAAGGTCCTATGACACAAATGAAGCAGACTATGCACAAGCTGTAGCCACCGTTCAAAAAAGAAGAGCAGACGTAATTCAACAACAATCCGCTGTTCACTCAGCATCAGATACCCTTAAAAAAACAATGAATACCAGTGAGTACCCACTTGATTCAGAATCAGTGATTCAACCCACAGGCACCTTATCTGCGAACCCAATTTCAATTTCTCTACGGCAGGCACTGATGACAGCAATAGAGAACAGGCCAGACTTGCGAAGCCTGTCATTGCAAATAGAAAGCAGCGCCATAGATGTAGAAGTGAAAGATAATGCCCGCCTTCCACAACTTGATATGCAAGCACAAATGTCGTTTTACGGGCTTGGCGATAGCGCAAATGCGGGTTATAACGAAGTTTTTGACACCGATTACTTAAACTATCTTGTGGGGCTAACCTTCCAAATACCCCTTGGGAACAGGGCCGCAGAGGCAAACTATCAATCATCAAGATTACAAAAAATGTCTGCGGTTTCAACGTACAAAAGCGGCGTACAACAGGCAACAATCGAAGTTAAAACAGCGTTACGAAATACCGTAACGAGTGCCGTGCTCGCACAAGCGAACAAATCGTTTCGCATTGCACAAACAGAAAACCTTCGAGCCCTGCTTGTTGAAGAAGAAACAATGGCTGGGCTAACCCCAACGTTTCTAAATCTAAAACTGCAAACACAGGCAGGTCTTGCATCTGCAAGGGCTGCCGAAATAAAATCGGTAGTGGAATACAACAAATCTATTTCATCCCTATATGAGGCGATGGGTGTTTCCTCAGACCAACACCAAGTTTCCGTTGAAGAAGTTATATATAAGCAATGACAATTTGTCGCACCACCCCAAAAACGTTGCTCGAAGCATCAAATCAACTTCGCGCTGGTGGGGTCGTGTCGTTCCCAACTGAAACAGTGTACGGGCTTGGTTGTGACACTTTTAATCAAGAGGCAGTTTCTGCCGTTTATGCATTAAAATCTCGCCCTAAAAACAACCCAATGATTGCACATGTTTTAGATATATCTTGGGTGAACAAACTTTGTACTGGTTGGGACGATAAGTGTGAACAACTTGCGCAACAGTTTTGGCCAGGACCACTCGCGATAGTGCTCCCCAAAAAAGAAAATGTTCCCTTGGCAGCCTGTGGGGGGTTTAACACCATAGCGATTCGTTGCCCCAATCACCCGGTTGCCCTAAAACTATTAGAACTTTTTGAAGCCCCAATATCCGCCCCATCTGCAAATAAATATGGACACATTTCACCAACCAAAGCACAACATGTTGAAGAAGAGTTTGACGGATTGGTAACAGTTTTAGATGGCGGTCCCTGTGAAAAAGGCATTGAGTCAACTGTGATTTCAATGGTGAACACACCAACCATTCTTCGTCTCGGTTCGATTGGGATAGAAGAAATAACTTCTGTTGTTAAAGACACAGAGATTTTAACATCCTCATTACAAACAAACTCTCCAGGCACAGCAATGCGCCACTATGCGCCAAACACACCAACAAAACTTCTACATAAAAAAGATATTGGTGATATGTGTGATAAAAAAAGTGTTGTGATCGTTATTGAGTCAATGCCCCACAAAGCAAAACACACGATTAAAATGCCAAACGATGCTGGTGATTATGCAAAAAAACTATACGCATCTTTGCGTGAGGCAGATTCGGTTGGGGCAACCCAAATAATCATTGAAAAACCCACATGTGCTCCGGGGTGGGAAGCGGTTCTTGACAGACTGCAACGTTGTTGTGCCGAATAATGCACGCGTTGGATTGATTTGTATTGTTGTCTTAAGACGCTAAGGCCGGTTATTCTTGCTCTACAATCAAAAAGTCAGCGATGATTGGGCTTCCTTGCCACTCTTCTTCTGGTATTTCTCGTTGGATAGAGACAACAAGTACTTTTGCGCTTGGCATTCTGTTGCGAAGTTCTTGGACTATTCCGCCGTCATAATCAACATGAAAATGCCCAACCAAAAGGATTACTTTGTTTTCTTTAGAGGGTTTAGCATCAATAATAGATTGGGCCATTGTCGCATCCCACGCCTGCATACTTTTAAACGTTGGAAGCATGGGGTCGTCTGGATCAATCGTCGTGACGTCAATTTCAACAACTTCCCCATCCTCTTTACTTAGAGCGGCAAGCTCCCAAAATCTCTGGCGGTATTTTCCACCAGAAAGTTCGTTGGGGTAATCTATAAAGCCGCGCCTTTCATCAGGCAACTCATCAATACGTTCATACCCTTCTGTTCTTGCAAGCCGAACATAGCGGCGGGGCGCGTTGGCGGCCACAACCCTACCACCACGATCTTTTGTAGCATCGATAATCGGTTGATACCAAACGTCCCAACCCCCAGGTCCTCCCCAATTGGCTGACAGTGTGATTGAAGCAAGTGTTTTTGCGTCAATAAAACCTTCCATATAATCATCAACCCGCAACTGCTCGTCTCGTTCCAACATTTCAAGCGCCAAAACACTTTGTGGATAGTTGTCCACCACATCTTCGACAACCGCAAGTTGTACTGCGTGCCCCACGGCATGGTCGTGTTGTTCGCCAAGCAAAATAACATCTGCGCCATCAATAGAGTTCATAAAAGAGGACCAGTTAATACGCTTCTCTGATATTGGTTGGATAATGGTTACATCTTTACGAACGTTGATGCCCACATCGTTTACGTGCGTTGGTCCTTCGGGTACAGAAGCACACCCAACAAGCGAAAAAGAAAGAAGAACTAAAATCGCAGTTTTTATCATCCACACAGCATCCCATCTCACTCATTTTTTGTCAATCACCAAAATTACAAGAATCTACTAGCCATTGTTCCACGAATAGGCATAATGGAGAACACTATGCTATTTTTACAACTTTTAACAATAACACCCGCCCTTGTTTTTTCAACCGGAATCTACGACGGGCTATCTATAGTCAACGTTCATGTTGAAAGCCCAGCCCAACTAGAAACACTTCGTGATAGCGGCGCAAAATCACTTGCCTGTTTTGACCACGATGGCGAAACCCCAATGCTTCTCGACGACAACCTAGTTTCGCTCTTGCGGAAACTTGGAATCAAACATGAGGTTATAGAAACAGACATTGATGGGCGACTTCGGCGGTTCGGCCAACTGCGAGAGGAGTCAAGGGCGCGTGGATTAGGTGGGTGGTACAGCGACTACAAAACATGGAGCGAAGTAAATACAAAACTCCAAACAATAGCCTCAAGTGCCCCAGAAATAACAACCACGTTTATTGTTGGACAAACGCACGAGGGGCGAGATATTCATGGTATTCGAATCACTGCACCCGGCGACACCTCTGGAAGAAAACAAGTTCTGTTCAATGGTTGTCAACACGCCCGCGAATGGATTGCAGTGATGGTTCCTGTTTACGCGATTGAAAATATTGTTGATGGTTGGTTTACCGACACGGAAATACAATCTTATCTTGAAACGACCGAGGTGATAATTGTTCCAATTACAAACCCAGATGGATATGAACATACATATGCGTCTGGAGGAGATCGGTTTTGGCGAAAAAACAGGCGTGATAACAGTGGTTCGTGCGAAGGTGTCGACCTAAACAGAAACTGGGCTTACGCTTGGAACGAGGGCGACAGCACAAGTACAAGCACGTGCAGCGACGTGTACGTTGGCCCAAGTGCATTTTCAGAACCTGAAACCCAAGCGATGCGCGACTTAATTTACACGCTTCCAAATCTAGTTTCTCATATTGATATTCACAGTTACTCACAATTAATTCTTGAACCATGGGCAAGTTCAAACATCACCCCACCAAGAGTTAACATAGTGAAAGCCCTCTCTGGCGCGATGAGCGAAGCAATAGCGGGGGTGCACGGCAAAACATATGTGGCTGGCACCGGTGGCGACCTCCTTTATCTAGCTGACGGCGTGTTTCCAGACTGGACGACCGACCGTGGTTCCCTTTCTTACACAATAGAACTTCGGCCAACAGGATCGCCTGGTTTTGACTTGCCGCCAAACGAAATTGTTCCAACCTGCGAGGAAAGTTTTGCAGCAATAAAAACAATGTTGCAGTTCGTAAATCAACCCCTTTCATTTTCATTCCCCAACGGACTCCCTCAGTTTGTAGATCAGGGCGAAGTTGTGTCTTTCCTAATGACCATAGAGTCAATTTTTGATGAGCAAATAGATCCAAGCACAGTTTTTCTTCATGTTCGCTTTGGCAACGAGGGGGCATTTGCCACTCGTCCTATTTCCCAGAACCCAGATGACAGTTTTACAGTGGAACTTCCAACATCTTTTTGTGGGCTTGATGGAGAATATTGGTTTAGTGCTGCAGTAGAGAGCGGTCAAGAATTAAGATATCCAGCGGGAGACGACGTGTTACAGGTTTCTATCGCAGCGAGTGCATACGAGTGGGACATGAACCAAAATCCAAACTGGACTATGGAGGGGCAGTGGGGCTGGGGAACACCAACTGGAAACGGTGGGGATTATGGGAACCCAGACCCCACAAGCGGCGCAACAGGAAACAATGTTCTTGGATATAACCTCAATGGTGATTATCCAAACAATCTTTCACAAACTCACCTCATTTCAGAAGTGTTAGACCTTTCGAATCAAACAAACACACAATTGCAATTCAGTAGATATTTAAATGTTGAGCAGCCCGCTTACGACCACGCATCAATTAGTGTGCGTGTTGGAAATGGTTCATGGTCTACTGTTTGGTCAAACACGTCTGGTATCGAAGACAGCCAATGGCAGACGTTTGTGTATGACATATCTTCAATTGCTGATGCTCAACCAAACGTGCAAATTCGCTGGACAATGGGTACAACGGATAGCGGCTGGACATACTCTGGATGGAATATAGATGATGTGCAGATTGTGTCCTCTGGAGCATCTGGATTAATTGGAGATGTAAACTGTGATGGAACTATAAATGTCACAGATATTCTCTCTGTTGTTTCAGAATGGGGCCAGTGTGACACCCATTGTGCACAAGACATTGTGCCTGACGGCACAATTGATGTATTGGACTTGCTTCACGTTATTGGAAACTGGTAATCTGTTCCATATTGACAAGGGAGCGAGGCGATATGATTACGGAAATCTTGGTCGCTGGAATACCTCCGCGAGCACATGACTGAACCAAACCCAACGATTAAGAACAACGTCGCCACGCTGCAATTTGCAGTTCGTGAGGTGTGGTCGCTCGCGTGGCCAACAATTCTCACGATGACAAGTTTTACCGTGATGCAATTTACAGATCGCCTTATGGTTGGCCAAATTGGCAAGGTTGAAATAGCCGCGCAAGGAAACGCTGGCACTTGGGCTTTTGCAGCAATCGCAACCATCATGGGAATCGTTACCGTTGTTAATACTTTTGTAAGCCAACACCTTGGTGCAGAAAACCCAAAAGAGGGCTCTAAATACCCATGGAACGCTGGTTGGATGGCCCTTGTTTGTTGGGCATTATTCATTGTGCCATGCATTTTTTTCATTCCATACGTTTTTCAGACCATCAATCCAGAACCAAGTGACACAAAACTTGTTTCATTGGAATCCATGTATGCAACATATATGTTTATAGGCAGCTTGTTTTTGTTGGTTGGCCGTGGATTTACGCAATATTTTCTTGGTATGCATATGCCAAAAATAATTACAATTTCAACCATTGTTGCAAACATCGTCAATGTTGTTGCTAACTACATTCTCATTTTTGGAGAGAATGGCGTAGAGGGATTTCTCCCCGGCATTCCAGGCACACCAGAGCTTGGATTAAAGGGCGCAGCAATTGCAACAGTTATAGGTATGTTTATGGAAACAATAATACCCTTCGCAATTTTTATTGGTCCAAAATTCAACACAAAATATGCAACAAGAGCCGGTTGGCGGCCGTGCATTGCAACAATTAAATCAATTTTTAAAATTGGATGGCCGGGTTCTATTCAGTGGGGAAACGAAATAATATGCTGGGCACTATTTATGACCGTTTTTGTTGGGCATTATGGCACTAACGATATGGCTGCAGGATGGATTGCATTAGCTTTTTTACAACTAAGTTTTATGCCAGCCGTAGGAATAAACGTTGCTATAAATTCAATAGTAGGCAAATATATTGGTGCCCAAAAACCAGACACGGCAGTTTCAAGAGCAAGAATTGGCGTCGCTTTGGCGATGGTTTACATGACTTTCTGTGCAACAATCTTTGTTATTTTTCGAGTTGAGTTTATGGAAATGTTTATCAATAGTGACCAATACACCCCAGAAGACAGAGCGGAAATAGTTCGCCTTGGCGCAAACATGTTGATTGTTGTGGCGGTGTTCCAAACAGTAGACGCATTGGGAATTGTGTACACCGGTGCGCTCCGCGGTGCTGGTGATACTGTTTTTCCAGGAATCGCCACAGCAATATATAGCTGGGTATTTATTGTGGGGGGCGGCTGGGTTGCTGTTGAATATTTTCCACAACTCGGCTCAATCGGCCCGTGGATTGCTGCATCCGTCTACATCATATTAATAGGCTTAACCATGGCGGTGCGGTTTGAACGCGGGAAATGGCGCTCAATTGACCTTTTGGGTGATAGCATCAAGAAAGAGGCCGGCAGAGCAGCGCCCCTAACGATTGGACCTCCGGCACTTGAAGCAGATGCAGCTATTGGAGACTTGGTTGATCCACCAGAGTAAACACGAAGCGTGTTTTGCATTATGGGGCAAGGTTTAGTACAATTTCCAGTCGCGTTATTTAAAACCGAGACGGAGTAGAACAAAGTGAATCAACAAAGCGGATTAGAAACAGTTATTGGCGGCGGCAATCCAGAGCAAGCCGACAAACATTACGAACAAGCAATAGCCCTTGAAACCTACGGAAAGAGGTACGAAGCAGTTGAAGAACTTCGAGAAGCTGTCTCGTGGGGATCTAACCCAGACCACATGTTCCGACTCGCATACTTATTAGATATCGTTGGCGAAGAACAAGAAGCAATTGATATGTATGAGGATTTAACTGACAAAGACCAGCCCCATATAAACGCCCTGTTGAACCTTTCTGTCATTTACGAAGACAGGGGAAACTTGAACGCTGCGGAAAAATGTCTGCGCCAAATTCTAGACACAGACCCAACCCACAAAAGAGCACGTCTTTATATTGTTGACGTCCAATCCTCGACAGACATGTATTACGATGAGGAAATAGCTCGCGATGCTGCAAAAACAGCCGCAATGATGAACACCCCCGTTACCGATTTTGAACTTTCGGTTCGCGCAAGAAACTGTTTAAAGAAAATGGAAATTCGCACGCTTGGCGACTTGTTAAAAGTTTCTGAGAACGAATTGTTGAGTTATAAAAACTTTGGCGAAACATCGCTTGTTGAAATCAAACATATGTTGACAGCAAGGGGTCTTCGCCTTGGACAAGGAGCCGAGGGAGCACAAGTAAGTCGTGTACACCAAGACAGATACGAAGATTTATTAAACTACGCTCCTGAGCAAATTCTTAAACAACCAGTGTCCGCACTCAATCTTTCTGTTCGAGCAAGAAAGGCGCTACAGCGTTTGAATATTCAAACCCTTGGTGATCTTGCAATCCGCACCGAAGCAGAATTAATGGGTATTAAAAACTTTGGTTCAACAAGTTTGGTTGAGATTAACGAGGGGCTCAAGGCTCACGGTCTTGAACTCCGAAGTCTTGACGACTAAAGCAGGGGTATGGGGCAACCCAACAAATCCCCAATCGCCCGTATGGTTTCCGCTTCCGTAACGGTCACGACATCGTCATGCGTAATACAGACTAAACAAGACTGAAGTAACTTTTCTTTTTCTGTGTATTTTAATAGAGAAAGTTTTTGAATAGATTTTTCTAAAACGCTTACGGAACAGGTTGAGGCATCTGGAAGCTTTACTTGAGAAAACCCAAGTGTGTCCATCGCTTTTTCAAAAGCAGCGCTTGCTTGTTCTTGCGAATTTGCCCCACAATATGCAAGCGCACCAATAACCACACTAGAACTAGGTAGTACAGAACGCAGCAATGTTTTTTGTTTTTGTTTTTTGTTCTTAACAAGGTGGTTTCTAATTACAACAAGAAACACGAACTCAAACAAATCAACAATATCGTCGCTTTTTACTAAAGCGAACAACGTTTTAATAAAAGCAGTTTTTTGGGAATTACTTAATTGTTTAAAGGCCGGCACAGCAACATCAATCAGTGGCAACCGAGCGCGGTTGTCCAACAAAGACACAACTTCATACAACTGTCGCAGTTCCTTCAACTCTTCAACAGAAAGATTTTGTGTTAATAATTCTTGTTGACCACCATCGCCCTCGTTAGAAAGAAGAGCAAACATAACAAGACGAGAAGACCAAGGATCCCTTGCGGCGTGCAATACGCGACTATCAATTTTTGAAAGGACGTGCTGTGCTTTAACCACATAGTCACGGTGGATGGTCCCAGCAGAATCAATCGATTTTTTTACAACACTTGACGAAAAATGGGCAACACCATCAGTTTTATTTGTTACCAACTCGACTTCGGGAAGAAGCGAAACATCAATTCCCTCAACCCGCGCTATTCGCTCTGTGATTGGAGGGTGGCTTGCAAAGATAGCCTTCATGGCTTGAGAAAAAAACATATGGTTGCACTGGCTTGCGTCTGCGGGTGTGTGAGTAAAAGGGGTAATCCCTCCAATTTTTCGAAGAGCTCCCCCAATTCCACCCGGGTTTCTGGTGTATTGCACTGCGGAAGCGTCCGCCAAAAATTCCCTCTGTCTTGAAACAGCAGCCTGAATAAGGCGCCCAAAAAAAGTGCCGATACAACCACATAATGCGAGAAACAAACCAAACACAATAATGGCTATTCCAATCCCAGCCCCACCAGCACCCTCTTTTGACCTTGACCGAGACGATGAACGCAATACAGCAGGACCAATATACCGAACCAACACCCACCCAGTAATACCCAGCGCCATAATTCCAAAAATCACCCCAACAAGCCGAATATTCATTCGCATGTCCCCATGC
>Ga0257122_1002665_pt1 | contig 10998 bp, 7 predicted proteins | sample SI106_120metaG_FD_190146 | JGI IMG/M metagenome (GOLD analysis project Ga0257122, IMG submission 190146) | Marine microbial communities from Saanich Inlet, British Columbia, Canada - SI106_120 | ecosystem: Environmental > Aquatic > Marine > Inlet | place: Canada: British Columbia | collected... | reverse complement strand
TTTTGTCTTTGAACTCATTTGCGGCCTTGATGACGATGAACGCCGGGCTGGTAATCAGATCAAGGGATTTGAGCAGGCGATAGACAGAAGCCTCTGAGACAAAGTAGTTTTCCGTATCGGTGAAGCGCACCGCTAATTCGCGTGGTGACAGCTCTGGCAGATCCAGTGCCAGGTCAACGATGCGCTGGCGAACGTCATCAGGGATGCGATTCCAGACCCGTGACGGCTGTGGTGATTGATCTTCCAATGCTGACGACCCGCCGATCTGATAGCGGTCATACCAGCGATAAAACGTGGTGCGGGGAATGCCCAGCTTATCCAACGTCTGTTTGATTGGCAGGTAGGATTGTTCAACAAGGCGGATGATCTCAAGCTTTTCAGATGCAGGATATCTCATTCGATGTCCTCCCCATCCCCGGTCATGCTTTTTTTGAGCAGCCGCAGTTCCAATGTCTGCTCGGCAACGACTTCTTTTAACGCGCGCGCTTCACGGCGAAGGGCGGTCACCTCTCCCGTTGAGGCCGCCCGAGCCGTGTCACCGGCAAGCCGTCGCTTGCCCGCCTCAAGGAACTCCTTGGACCATTTGTAATAAATGCTCTGCGCGATGCCTTCGCGACGGCAAAGTTCGGCGATGGTTTCTTCGCCGCGTAATCCGTCCAGGACAATGCGGATCTTTTCTTCCGCCGAATATTGCTTGCGCGTTGCCCGGCGGATGTCCTTGATTGCCTTCGCGGCACCCGTCTGTCGTGTCTGCGATTTCTGTTTCATCTTCATTCCCCTACGGGTCATTACGATGAACCAGAAATCCTCTCTTATGCAATCCGGCTAGTTTGTTCCATAGGCGCTGACGTCAGACAATTGTACTATTTAACGCCTAATTAGTCAAATTTGCTGCTTTTGGTGCTTGCCACCCTTCAATTTAGCGAAAGCTGTTGCGTGAGATGAATCTGATGTGATTCAAGGAGTCTCTTTGTTTTCAAGGGGGCGTTCATGTCGGTGGGTATTATCGAGGCGATTGAGGAAGATTTCAGGCATCGTTTTCCCGGTTATCACAAGTCGCGCGGCGCGGAACGCGGATACAAACATTCTTGCATTACGGTGCATCCGTTATCCGATGAGGTGATGCGATCTTGCTCCTCGTCGTTCTTGTCTGGATGGCGGCAGGCCAATCCGCCCCAACCTTAGCATGTGGCAGCTAATCTGAACCATTTGACCTGTGCTTGGTCCGCTCGTCGATCATCGCACCAAAGCGCGCAAGAACCTCAAGCTCGAGGAACTGGGCATATTCAAGCTTGAGGGTTTCCGCGAGACGTTTCATGATCGGAGCCTGAGTCCGGCCGCCCACGCGCGAAACACTCATGCCAACATTCACTGCAGATTTCTGCCCCCAAATCTCAACACAGGACAGACCTCCCCATTATCAGGCAGGCGCTCACAACACGCCGACAAGAATTATCGCGGGAGCGATTTAGAGTTCACTGACCCAGAGGGAACTTCGGGAGTCACGGAAAAAGTAATTGATTTGCCCCAAAACGCCAAACGCCCCGACCGATAAACGGCGACCGGGACATTTGGTTGGAGGATGTCATAACTCCGAAAGGGAACCGAGTTTTTCCGTTTTGACGACCTTCAGCACTTCGTCTTGGGCCTTGTCGTTCCCCGGCCCAAGGGGATCAGGCGGCCCTGACATCGGTCAGGAAGGTTTCCACCGTGCCTTTCAGGGATTCGGCCTGCTTGGCCAGTTCCTCGGAGGCAGACAGCACCTGGCTGGCGGCCGAGCCGGTTTCCGATGTAGCCTGGCTGACGGAGGTAATATTCTCCGTCACTTCCTGGGTACCTCTGGCAGCCTGATCCACATTTCGGCCAATCTCCTGGGTCGCGGCGGATTGCTCCTCCACGGCCGAGGATACAGTGGTCGAGATCTCGTTGATCTTGCCAATGGTATCGGAAATACCCTGCAGAGCCGTCACGGCGCCGTTGGTTTCCTGCTGCATCGATGTGATCTGCGCGGCAATCTCCTCCGTTGCCTTGGCGGTCTGATTGGCCAGGTTCTTGACCTCGGAAGCGACAACGGCGAAGCCCTTGCCGGCCTCCCCCGCGCGCGCCGCCTCGATCGTGGCATTCAGAGCCAACAGGTTGGTCTGTGAGGCAATGTCGTTGATCAGATCGACCACGTCGCCGATCTTCTGAGCCGCCTCGTTCAGGCTCAATACCGATTGGTTGGTGCTCTCCGTCTGAGCCACCGCCTCGGTGGTGATGCGGGCTGACTCGGAGACCTGCCGGGTAATCTCGTCAATCGACGATGACAGCTCTTCCGAGGCAGCGGCAACGGTCTGCACGTTGGCACTGGCCTGTTCCGAGGCCGCCGCCACGGTCGCGGACTGTTGCATGGTCTTTTCCGCCGTGCTGGACATGGAGCGCGCGGTGGCGTCCATCTCCGTCGTGGCGGAAGCCACCGTTTTCAGGATACCGGCCACGGTGCCATCGAATTCCTTGGTGATGGCATCGACCTTCTCGGCCCGGGCTTCACGCGCGGCCCGTTCCGCTTCCTGTTCGGCGACCAGTTCGTCATTGCGGATCATATTGTCCTTGAAGACCTGAACCGCCTGAGCCATGGCGCCGACTTCGTCAACCCGGTTCTGTATCTGCGGTGTATTATCGGGTGTGTGTTCAGCAGGTTCGACTTGATTTCGGTCAATGTGAGATTAATCAATTTCTTGCCATAATTCTCATCTGTTCCATTTGTTTGACGACGGACACATCGACGCCAAGCGGTCTATCATCAAACCCAGATGAGCTAGGTTCTCCGTTATGAAACAGGCTCAACTGTCCCAAATGCTTCGATGCCGGATATTTCATGGGCGCCATGCGTAAAGTGGGTGATCTGATCGCCCTGATAACTGTCACCGCGATGCTCGCCCCGAGCCCATCAATCGCGGAACCGGCCAACCTGAAGAAGCGATCGGCTGATCTTGTGTCGAAAAGCGCTGAGTTAAACACGCGCGTAACCGCCCTTATCAACGAGATCAGCCGCCAACGTTTCGACGAGCTCGAGGAGGCACGCGCCGACGTGCGCAAGGAACTCGATGCTTGGATGAGCGGTGATGCGAAGATGAGAGGCCAAAAGGTGCAACGTGTGCTTTCTGAGGCCTATCGCATCGCCGAGGAATACGGCACCGATGTTGCTAGGATGAAGCGGGTCTACGGCGTCGCGCGCCGCGCCATCCTGCGCGCTAACTTCTTCAGCCAAGGCGACACGGGCATAGGGACCAAGAGAGAATTCACCAGAAAAATTAGGGACGCCGTTATTGTCGGCAATGTCGTTCATTTCTATGGTCTGGTAGACAGCGAGGAAGAGCGCATCGCCCGATCCATGAAAAAACGATTGGTGCAATATCGCAATCTTCTTCAGGTCTACATCAAGGCCTTGACCATCCAGGATCCGGCCCAAGCCATGATCCACCTGCGGAAATATACCGATCTGGTTCGCGGGTACGTAACCGAACAGGAACGACAGGCCATTGAAGCCGACACCAAAATGATGCTGGCCCATCAAAATGGTGTGGTCGAATACGTGGGCGCCTTCCCCTTGGTCGGCACGGCCATGGACGTGGTCATGTTCTATCAGGGAGAAGACTTGGCCGGAAACATGGTGGATCGAGCCGAAATGGCTGCTGGGCATGTTATATTGTCTTCCGTAGCTTTGGGCTCGCTTGTCAAGCTATCAGGTCTGGTCCTGAAGGCGACCGCCAAGGTCACCAAGGCGGCTGCCAAGCGCATGCCCGACGCCTTCGCCCGGTTGGGGGTCTTGGGGACCAATTTGGCCCAGTTGAAAGGACCGGCGCGGAAGACGCTCAACAAGCAGTTAGCCGTTGCGCTTGGGGACCGGGCGGCGGGCGAGGGCGACATAGTCGGCGCCTTAGCGAACAAGATAATTGGCAAGATGCTGCCCATCGTCGCAGCCAAGACTAAAGTTCTATTGTCAAAAATCGATGGCGCCCGTAAGGCCCTGGATGATCTGGGTGACATTGGGAAACGCTCTGATCTGTTCAAGCTCGGGCGCCGGCAGGGCAAAGGGCTGGTGGCTGATTACCAAAACATCATTGAAACCGGCACGAGCCAGGAGATCCGCGACGCCATGCTGGCTATCCAGGCCAACAAGCACGCCATGCAGGTCCTGAAAGACGGGTCTCAGAAAACCATCCATAAGTTCAACATGGGTATCAGCGGCCTTTATAAAGAAGCCGATGAACTTACCAAGGACGCCTTGGTCTCGAAATACCTCGATGGCTTCGCCAAGCACTTGGAAAAGGATCTTTCCAAGATGAGCCCTGCCGATCTCCTGGCGCTCAAGGCTGAGCTCAGAAAGAAAATTAAGATCGATCTGATCACTAATCCCTCCACGGGAAAGGTCAAGCCCAGCTTCGATCGAGACATCACCGCCAAGATCGAGGTCGCCCCGGGCGTATGGAAGGATGTGCCATCGAAGTTACTGGACGAAGCCTATGGCCCCGCATTTTTCAAAGCCGCCAAGGGGGCCGATCTGCCATCCGGAGAAGCGGGTAGAGCTGCGGCCAAGAACCTCATGGAAGAGATGGACCAGGTGGCCACCGACGCCTTGCATACTGAAGCCTACGGAGCCGGCTCCCATGACTTTCGCGTCGCCTTGGAGAAGAACAAGCGTAGCGTCTTCAAGGATCCCGAACAGATCGGGCTGGTGTACGCCTATAAGGGAAACCACTGGTTCGACAAGGCGAGGAAGGCTATTGCACGGGCCAAGTCCGCCGACCCCAACAAGGCAAAAAACCTCTTGATTGAGGCCGAATCCCATTTTGAGGAGGGCATGCGAAATCTGTCCAAGCAGTTCGATAAACAGATCGAAGAACGGGTCGCCGGGTTCAACAAACGTTTGGCCAGCCAGGGCCGGTCACCGATCCGAATACCGGACGACCTTCGTCGGGCCAACGAAATAATGCATGCCGTGGGAAAAACCGAAGACCCGGCTACGGCCATGAAAAAACTAGCCGAATTGGGCATGGGGCCGCGGGACGCGGCAGAACGGATGGGTAACTTTGTCACCAAGATCCACAGGACCATGTCCAAAGGCAAACAGGTTGTCGAGAAGGGAAAGCCGCCTGGAGGACCTCTTTTGCTGCACCGCCCAAGCGACTGGGTCGCTCGCGCGCCAACGGGGGTGGCGAAATGACGGCCTGCGCCCATCACCACGGTTTAATAGGTTTGATATGCAGACGGATCGCTTGCAGTCTATTGGCGATTGCGATTTTGCCCGTGGCGTTTCCGGCTACGGGCTTGGGCCAGGAGGCGGAGGGCGGGGATGCCCAGTCGCGGATTTCCCGATTGGAAACAGAATACAAGGAAATCGAGACGAAACTCGAAGGATCTGAATCCGTGTCCAAACGTCTCGAGGACATTGGGTATGGCGGCCCCGTCCTTCAAAAAGATCTGAAAATGCTCGCCGCCAAGGTCAAGGGATTGCAACTGGAACTTAAAAGGCTGGATGCGGAGCTTTCGGGCTTGGAATTGAAGAGCCTTGTAGACACGCCGAAGAAAACCATTATCCGTGTATCCCATGACACCTACAACGGGGCAAAACTGGACCCGAAGGAGCCCGTGAAAAACGGTGATATTCTGGCTTTCCAGGCCGACATTAGCCATATCGGTGAAACCAACAACCCGGTGCCCGCCAATTTTTTTTGGAAGGTCATCGACCCCGACCGCCACCCCATAGACGGGCTATATAAAGACCGTCAGGTCGCGAAGGAAGGCAATGACGAACCCGCTAACTGCCGTGACAATCCAGTTCCTAAACCGGGATGTTTCCGGTTCCAGGTTGAGGGGTTTAGTAATGGTACTTATACAGTGGTTCTGACACATGAGAATGCCGCCCAGCCCGGCAAACGTGCCCAAAGCGTTACTAATTTTTCCGTCTATCAGGAGGTCACGATCACGGATTTGGTGGTCGACGTGTCGCCCGACGGAAAGACCTCCTACGAGACACTGCACCCGGACCAGCAACCTTACCTTTACGTCTATTACGAAATGGGAAAGGGTGTGGATGCGGTCACTGTCGAGTTCAAAATCATCGACAAAAAGACCGGGGCGGTGATTGATGCCGAAACTACGGAGCGTTCAAGAAAGAAGGATGCCGTCACGCAACGGGTCGGTTTTGCCCCCGGTCCAGACAAGGTGAAAGAAGGCGTGAGCGCAACAGTCAGCGCGTCCGTCTTTGCTCCGGGCGGCAAGACGGTAACCAGTACCGCGGACTTCCGCGTCAGCGCCTACGTGTTGGCACTCAACGTCCCCCGTACGCTCGTAACAGCGGATGGCAAGCCCTTTAGCATTGGCGTGCCGAAACAGTTTGAGCGGCCCTTCAATGTGGACATTGACGTGGAAAGCGGCTTGATGATCCATCAGGGCAAGGACCGGTTGGGCGGTACGATTACCGGTCTAGCTGACAAAGACCAAATCAGATCTGGTTTGACGGTCAAGGTTACTGACGCGGCAGGCCGCCGGGCCACTGGATATGCCCCCGTAACCATCGAGCCCCTACGCAAACCTAAGGCCGTCTTGAAATCGGCGCCGCAGCCAAACATTACATCGTCGGCTGCTCCTAGATGTAAGTTGCCCAAGACCTACAGGGTAGAGGCCGGCCGGCTGAGCCAGGTCATGCATGTTCGGATCGACCAGAAGAATGGAGAAATTTACACCGCTACTCTAACGCCGTTATCCGGCAAGGGATGGTGGGCCAGGGGCCAGGCAAAGTTCGGTCCCAACTGCCAAGTGCTTCGTCACGGCTGGTACAATATTTACAGCCCTCGCGGCAAAGTCATTAAAAAGGGCGCCTATGCCAATGATGTAGAGCAATGGTCGCAGCGCACTGCAAATTGGCCAAAAAAAGCGCGGACGAGCGCGACTCAGCATCTTAGTATACCCTCGCAACGGCCAAGGTGATGGGGTTGGACATCGCAACGATGATATTGGAAAGACAAGTGAAGCACAAAAAGGTCAATCTCTGCCTGCCTGGTTTAATCGCCGCCACCTGCTTGGTCATCGCCATCGCGGTATTGCCTACTCATGCACAGTCCAGTGATGAGACAAGGGCTGACGGTCATATTCCCATCATCTCCGACATTTTCAAAGCTATAAGTTCCGCCGCTACGGCGCCGAACGGCAAAAAGGAAAGCTATACCTTCAGCAACTGGATGAGCGGTGAGGACTACCAGGATTACGTGGAAAATCAAAAAAGCAATGAACGCTTTCCCATCCTTGTGGAAGGACGATCCCACAATGGTAAAAACATATTTCGGGGTCTCTTTGTGCCCTATCTCAGCGTCGAAGGTTTCGGATTTTGGACCCATCACGGGCTGACGAGAAAAGAGGTCGATGCGCGGGAATCGGAGTTGGAGAAGAAGGGTTACAGGAGCCTGACTGAGACGCTATTTAAATCCGCTAGCGGGTGGCTCATTCAGGGAACATGGCTGACGAAGGCTTCTTTTTTTGAAGGCCGTCGCGTGATGGCGAAAATCGAGGCCCAGCGGCTGGTGCCGGGTGAAAAATTTTCTGACCATGCGAAATATGGGAGGACAACTTACGCGTCATTCAGTGCAGATGGGCAACGGTTCGTCACTATGGGATATCCCAGCTCCACTGCGGTAATTTCCTTGTGGGATGCAACGGAGGACGACCCCGAAAAGATGGGTGAGGTATCGTTCCGTGGCGGTCTGTCGGGCCTTGGATTTGACGATGGCTTCGCGATTTCCGCCGACGGCTCCCTTTACGCTGCGGTTATGGAATATGGTCAAAAAAGCGGTCTTCAAGTGGCCATCCGCGACTGGCAAGGCAACCAGCACCTCACCATCAACATTCCGATATCCAACAGGCGCATGATGGATCGGATGTTCGCGCCCGAAAAGAACAGGAACGCCAGTCTAGCCTGTGGCTTGGCGTTCAGTCCTGATAGCACTCGGCTCGCTGTGTGCCATAAGCGTGATATCGGCCAGGAATACTCGGTTTCCGATCTGGTTCGCGATGACGATGTCGTTGACATTTATGACGTAAAAACCGGCAATCGACTCGCCAGCTCGACACTATTCTTGAAACGATGGAAAGAAAAAGGGAAGCAGGGCCTAGTTACACTGAATTATGATGGAAGAATGCGCTTCTCCCCATCGGGTCGATATCTTGTGGTGCCTGGCATGGTGACGCTCATGCGGCTGGGCAGCAGATGGGAGCGCGAGGTCTGGAGCCGGAATGTCTGGGTGCTGGATGCCAGGACGCTTAAAGTCGCTCAAGACTTCGGCGTGAAAAAGCTAAGAGGCGTGGCAAACCGGAAAGAATATGATAAGGCACTCGATATGTTGGCAATGCCGCGGAAATTGGGATTCGGGAACGATAATTTGTTCCTTGTTTACCGCCGGGGCAGAGGATACGGGATCGAAACTATTGACGGCTCTATGAGGACCGAACCGATCGCATGCTGCGTAAATCCTCGCGAAGATATGAATATAGTGTTTAATAAAAACCGCTCGATGATGGCGGACATGGTATGGAACAAGAAAGAGAAGATAGCCTTCATAAAGTTCTTCTCGCTGACGGGAAAGACCCTTTCGCACATCACCGACCATAAAATTAAGAGCCCGATTGGCATTGCCCAAATGCCCGATCAGCAGCTGATGGTAGTCAATCCAACGAGCGTGGTTCGGGTGCCCTGGCCGAGCAAGAACAATATTCTCGCTATTGGCCAGAAAAAAGAGGGCATGGAATTGATCAAGGCGGACTTTAAGAAAGAAGGGCTCGAGTTGCTTGCTAAATCGATGACAACGGACATCAGCCTATGGAAGCGAAAGGATTGGAGATTAGATTTATTTTACCTTTTAAAATGGATAGATTCTGGTGAGCGGGGGCTGGAACCTCCTGACCTTGCTAAATTATCCCTGATTCTACTTGAATTAAGCTCGGATAGAAGTACACGAGCCAACGCATACATCTTTTACGGTACCTTGGCCTTAAAAGCGGGACATCCGGCCTTGGCTCGGCAGGCTGCGGCAAGGATAAAAGAGTCCTATCCCAAGTCCAAGGCTGCTACCCTAATCGATGCAGGGGCCATAGCATTGAATGGTGACGCCGACGGCGCCTATCAATTTCTTTTGAAAAACGTCGACCGAAAAGGCGACAATGGGCGCATGGTTCGCTTGATACGCGCTGCCCCTAACGCATTTAAGCCATTACTAGAGGACCGTCGGAAATTGGCCTTTGTATTAGGTCAGGAAGAGAAAAGGCTCCCCAATCCTGCAGTCGGAACGGTTAAGCGCCGTTATCCCGATCTTAACGGCAATCTCATCACCCCAGCTGGCGCCATATCCGCTCGCGCCCAAAAATCCAAACCTACTCTAAAGACGAAAACAAGCCAAAAACGGCAAAAAGGAAGAATTTTGGACTGACCAAAGCGAAACACGTAACCGAGGATCTGTCCTTAAGCGCGGCCAAACGAATCTGGTCTGCACCTTATCACCCGCAGACCCAAGGCAAGATCGAACGTTGGCACCAAACCCTGAAGAACCGCATCCTGCTGGAGAACTACTATCTGCCGGGCGATCTCGAAAACCAGATCGGCGCCTTCGTCGATCATTACAACAACCAGCGTTACCATGAGAGCATTGGCAACGTCACACCCGCCGACGCCTACTTCGGGCGCCACACCGCAATCATCGAAAGGAGAGAAAAGATCAAGAAACAGACCATCCAAAAGCGCCGCTTGAACCATCAACAAAAAGCGGCATAACATCAAACCTAGATGAGCCAGATCCTCCCATTGGAAACAGGATCATATGTCCCAAATGTTTTGATGACGGACACACCCCGAAGTGACAGCAATCACAGGAGGACGACTTTTATGACCGAAATGCCGTTGAGGTGCGACACAATGTCCTATTATCGGCGGTTCTTGTCTGGTTTAGCCTGGCGGACCTAAGTCAGGCTGGTCACCGTTACGTAGTGAAGATCATGGAGGTTGCTAGGGCTTTTCGGATATTCCTCATTGGGTTTGTCCTAGTTCTTTCGGCCTGTGTGACGGTCGAACCGAGAAGTCCGGACCAGCTTCGGATTGGGTTAGAGCCGACTATGAAGGTGCGCACACCGACGGGTGACGGCCCGTTCCCAACAGTCGTCATTCTTCATGGTGCGAACGATCCGACTTGGCGCACAGGTTATTCAGATTGGATGGATTGGTTGGTTGCGCGTGGTTATGCAGCTGTCTTTATTGACAGTGCAGCAGCTAGAGGCGTTAGCGCCGACGCGATGATGGGCCCTGGATTGATGCCCAGCGAGCGAGCAGCGGACGTCTTCATCGCCCTGGATATTCTCCGCAAAAAGCCTTTCGTGGACAAATCGCGTTTCGCTCTAATAGGCATGTCTCACGGCGGCGACACTGCCCTTGACGCTCTTGTTCAGGCGCCACCTGCGGGCCCAGTTAAAGGACTGACCGCAGTGCCGCCTTTAGGACTTAGCGGCCTCAAGGCGGTCGCAGCTTTTTATCCTGGCTGTCGAAAACCAGTGATGGGTGTTCGCGTGACGGAAGTCTATGACCGCGCTTGGACGCAGAATATTCCAGTGGTGATCTTTCAGGGAAGCAACGATACCTATGTTGACATTCCGCTTTGTCAGGCCGTCGTAAAGAGGCAGGAAGCAAAGGGTACGCCTATTCAGTATTATTTCTACAAGGGCGAACCCCATTGTTTTGATGCCGACTATGGCGACGGTCCCGACTGCTATAGGTCATCAGCTCCAGCGGCAGATGCTCGCACTAAGGTCGAACGTTTGCTGTCACAGGTATTCCAGTAAGGCCTTGTGGACGTAGGCGACTGATCTCCCTACAGCCAACTGACCAGCTAGCGCCGTCGCCCAAGGTTCGGCCTATCTGGTCTTTGTTTTCACCGCTGGCCCCCCACAAGCTAACCACCCCATCCCGCCAGCGCTCGT